>Ga0307963_1000449_pt1:20000-27129 | contig 27129 bp, 30 predicted proteins | sample OrgLakmetagen594_FD_201829 | JGI IMG/M metagenome (GOLD analysis project Ga0307963, IMG submission 201829) | Saline water microbial communities from Organic Lake, Antarctica - #594 | ecosystem: Environmental > Aquatic > Non-marine Saline and Alkaline > Saline | place: Antarctica... | reverse complement strand
CCTCCCTAACCATTCACTTTTTGGGTATCAATGATTGGTTCATGCGTGCTCAGCACTTCAAGAGCTACAAAATGGACCCCCTATGAATTAATTCTGAGTGAGTCAATTTTCTCCTATATACGGTATTACGGAAATACGGCGTATATACGGTCATATACGGCGTATATACAGTATATGGGAATCCCATGTACGGTTCTGGCCAACCCTACACATGCTACAGTCATCACACATGCAACACAGTCATCACAAATGCTACACAGTCATCACACATGCTACACAGTCATCACACATGCTACAGTCATCACACATGCTACAGTCATCACACATGCAACACAGTCATCACACATGCAACACAGTCATCACACATGCAAAACAGTCATCACACATGCTACACAGTAAGGAGGAATCACACAGTCAAACAGATGCAACAAGCACACTGTCATGAACAAGCACACTGTCAGACGACGTTGTCATGAACACACTGAACATGCACACTGGTCATGAACAAGCACACTGTCAGCTGACGTTGTCATGATGAGCATGTCCTTTTTTTCTGAACCCTCCTTGAACCAGCTAAACCAAATAACCCACCTTGCCGTCCTGAACCAGCTTGAACTCCACAGTGAAGACCTGACTTCCACCCTTCCAGACATATTTAGCCGAGGCCACAATCATGACTGCAGGCAGGGGTTACCAATAATTTAGTGTACTCAATCATGACTGCAAGCAGGGGTCACCAACAATTATGTGTACTCAATCATGACTGCAAGCAGGGTCACCAAAAACGAAGTGTACTCAATCATGACTGCAGCCAGGGGTTACCAACAATTTAGTGTACTCAATCATGACTGCAGACAGGGGTTACCAACAATGTAGTGTACTCAATCATGACTGCAAGCAGGGGTCATCAAAAATGAAGTGTACTGCATTTTTTAATACCACCGTACCTTTCTTAAATCACCCCGGGTAAATATCGTTTTTTGCCCTCCGGATTGATGCCGGCATCGTAAAATATATATTTATTCATAGGATCCGGGGTTACCCGGAGTTAGCGAAAATAAAGTTTAATAGGTGAGTGAACAGTGATGAGCGGAGAAGGCCCCTCCGCCCCCCCCGCTCCCCTCCCAGGCCCCGCCCCAGCTCCAGCACCAGCAGCAGCCCCAGCGTCAGCAGCAGCCCCAGCGTCATACATGTGTGGGCACAAGCGCATTAACGCACATGCACACGCGCATACACACAAGTACATGCACACGCACGTAGACACGCGTACATGCACACGCGCATACACACGAGTACATGCACACGCACATACACGCAAGCACATGCACACGCGCATACACAGAAGTACATGCACACGCACGTAGACACGCGTACATGCACACGCGCAAACACACGAGTACATGCACACGCACATACACACAAGCACATGCACACGCGCATACACAGAAGTACATGCACACGCACATACATGTGTGGGCACAAGCGCACCAACGCACATGCACACGCACATACATGTGTGAGCACAAGCGCACCAACACACATGCACACGCTTGTACAGGCACTGTCTGGGCTAAATGCCCACCGGGTTTGGTGCGGGGAAGGCTAAAGTATTTATTTACAGGGTCCGGGGTTACCCGGGGTTACATTTAATATTCCTGAAATTTGGGCACCGGGGTGAGTACGGTAAGGTACGGTACATCGGAACCGTGGCTTGATAAAAGAAAGCAGTGGAATCATCCTCCCCATAACATTCAAGTCTAAAGAGCGTTATGCTGCTTTGACATTTTGAGGTGTTGGGCACACAAAGCTACTCCGTAACCAATGTTTTTGTCTAGAATTTTTAATAGACCTACGGAGGGTGGGCTTGTCACAGTAGCAGGAAAAAAAGGCAAGATCAGTGGGGATTAGAAAAAAAATTGTGGATTGAATGCTGTACTTACTTTAGAGCAGGTTCCAAGTTTTGAAACTGTATTCCTGACTGGTGGTGGAGTTGTATCTCAGGAGCTGTTACCCATAGTTTTCCTTAGTTTTGTGGATTGGTGTTACTATTACCTTCATAGTCTCTATTGGTTCTCAGTACCAAAGTGGCTCCTTCTAATTAGTTAATGTAGGGAGTGGTTTTTAACCGCCAGTATAAATTCAGCTGCATTCCATTCTTTAAAAGCCTACAAAGAAGTCGTGCTAATCCATGAATGGCCACATAAGGTGCAACATGTGGGATATTCTTACTTGCTGCAGTGTTTACTGGTGTATGATGCGTACTGAAAATACCTATATTGAAATCACATGCATGCACACATGCAAGCACACGCTCCCACACACATGCAAGCACCCACTCACACACGCGCGCATACACACACATACACAAACGTACACACATGCTCGCACACATACACACACATACACAAACGTACACACATGCTCGCACACACACACAAACGTACACACATGCTCGCACACATACACACACATACACATACGTACACACATGCTCGCACACATACACACATACACATACGTACACACATGCTCGCACACATACACACACCCTCACACCCGCATATACGTTGTGAGTTAACCCACCTCCGTGCGTCTTGTTGCACTGAACTTTGACTTTCATAGGCAAGCTGGATGGCCATGAAGGCTTAGGGAAGAATAAAAGCTGCTGGTCCTGCTGCTGCTGCTGCTGCTGCTGCTGTTCCCTCTTCTGTTTTTGTCGCGGCTGTTGTTTGTGCTGCTCCTGCGGCTGCTGCTGCTGCTGCTGTTGCCTCTTCTTATTCTGCTGCGGCTGTAGTTTGTGCTGCTGCTGCTGCTGCTGCTGCTGCTGGAGAGGAGTTACCTTGAGTGCGGGAGTTGGCTGAGAGGGTTGCGTGGGGGTTAGAAAAATGCGGATATCTTTTGATCCAGCTGCCGCCCTGAGTATGCACCGATAATATTCGGTACTGTTAAATTGAAGCAGAAAATGTCATTCACTATTTTGCCATTTCATACTGACCGATTCTGTTGCATTGAAGCAGCAAATGCCATTTACTATTTTGCCGTTTCATACGGATCAGGGACTAAACACACACACATACACCAGGGAACTTCAGGGGATTTGAAAAACCTTCGGTTCGCCTGCAACTAAATTTTCTTTTTTGCGGGTCGCCCGTAGCTGGTTTTCTATAAAGTGAAGAAATGTGCGGGTAAGTAAGGGTAAATTTCTGCCCTGCCCCTTGGGCAAACCCAAAATTTGCCAATTGTTACGGCGCCCGTACGGGATGAAGTTCCCTGACATACACACACATACACACACAGGTTGCATGTAGCAACACATGGCGGCTCCACTGAACAGAGGTTTCATATAGCAATAATATCAATGAACTCACACAAAGAACGGAGGCGCTATTCGTACCAATTTACATACGCTTCAAGCCCAGGTTTTGTGGCATCAGCACACACACACACACACACACACACACACAAAAATCATAATTGCAACAACCACGATGTGATTACCATCAATATCAGGAATCACATGCACGTACCTCCTCCAGCTGACTAGACTAACATCTTGACATGAGTGTTTACTCTTCTTGTAAGTAAATTTAATAGTGGCTGGCCGAGACGAGTCAGCAGCCATCAGCCAAACAACCTGGCTGAAGGTTAGCCCCCATAGTAACCATTGCAAATATACTCGTTGCAAAGCCGAAACACACACACACACGCGCACACACACACACACACACACACGCACACACACAGGCTCGCCACAAACACAAAAGCATCAGCCGCAACACATATTTAGGGTTGGCCAGAACCGTATATATACACAGCATATGACTGTATATTAGATGAATTCCCTGCGAAAAATTCCGTATATACACCGTATATATATGGTTCTGGCCAACCCTACACATATTGCATTGCCAGTGTCGTGTCAGCCATAAGTGACATACACACACACACACACCTACACACACAGGCTCGCCACCAGTTTGTCTTGCATCACAGTGCTCGAATGCATTGTTTTAAAAGCAAGACTCCCAACTGCTTTAGCAAGTATACCCTCACACCTGTTTTATCCAACGGCTCCAACTTGCTACATAAATACATAAAGTGCTTGATCAAGCCCAAAAGTAAATACGTACATACCCACCTTGCTGAAACACAATCCACGACCTCCGTGTCTGTCAATCGAGCAAGTAAACGCACTGCATGCTTGCCAGGCAAGATTCATAACAGGGATCGGCCATGGCCGTGCAGCACAATTTATTTACAAGCGTTTGTACTAAGGATCGGCCATGGCCGTGCAAGACAGGAGCAAAGACACAATTCAAGATTGATAACAGGGATCGGCCATGGTTGTGCAAGACAGGAGCAAAAACACAATTCAAGTTTGATAACAGGGATCGGCCATGGCCGTGCAAGACAGGAGCAGAAACACAATTCAAGATTCATAACAGGGATCGGCCATGGCCGCGCAAGACAGGAGCAAAAACACAATTCAAGATTCATAACAGGGATCGGCCATGGTTGTGCAAGACAGGAGCAAAAACACAATTCAAGATTCATAACAGGGATCGGCCATGGCCGTGCAAGACAGGAGCAAAAACACAACTCAAGATTCATAACAGGGATCAGCCATGGCCGTGCAAGACAGGAGCAAAAACACAATTAATTTAATGGTTTCAAGATTCATAACAGGGATCGGCCATGGCCGTGCAAGACAGGAGCTGACACTAAGGATCGGCCATGGCCCACTTTTCCATGTATGCACGACAGCGCCACACACACACCCACACCCACACCCACACCCACACCCACACATACCCACACAAGTTGCGTAAAACCTTGTCCTCACACATACAAATACATACACACGCACACACACATACACACACACAGAAAATATACCTCACTCTCACCTGCGCTTCTCAGCAGCACGTTCCTGTGTCTGTGCCTTTGTGACGTCTGCATGGCATGCCACACACAAGGTGCGCAGATTCTCCAGCTCACACAAACCGCCTCCCTGTCATGATGGTTTGAGTGTGATGGAGCGAAAATGAGTGATGCGGTACACTGAGAACTTAGGAACGAATGATGGGAACGAATGGCTAGAACGAGTGATAGGAACGAATGATGGGAACAAATGGCTAGAACGAATGGCTAGAACGAATGATGGGAACGAATGGCTAGAACGAGTGATAGGAACGAATGATGGGAACGCACGGCTAGAACGAGTGATAGGAACGAATGATGGGAACGAATGGCTAGAACGAGTGATAAGAACTAATGATGGGAACGAATGGCTAGAACGAGTGATAGGAACGAATGATGGGAACAAATGGCTAGAACAAGTGATAAGAACTAATGATGGGAACGAATGGCTAGAACGAGTGGTACAGAGCAACGGGTGTGACGCTGTATGTTTTAGGCGTGGCTAAAACCAGACATATACATCTCGTTAACACAGAACTAGTAGATAACATCTTCAGATGCACAGTCATACAACATAATGATTTAATTTCGTCCAGGCCAGCCTACAAATTGTGCAATTGTGCAATTGTGCAATTGTGCAATTGTGCAGTTGTGCAACACAGTGTGGGTGTATAACTTGACAAATTTCATGCCACACTGCGACACAGTGTGGGTGTATAACTTGACAATTATCATGCCACACTGCGACACAATGTCGGTGTAATACTCACTCAACCATTGTCATGCCACACTGCAACACAGTGTGGGTGTTGAGTAGGTGGCGAGCCAAGCGCAAGTAAAATGGGGGGCAGAGGTAAAAATTAAAGGAATTAGTAGAAAGTGAGTGATGTAAAAGACAGAAAGCAGCAGCTTTTCTTCGTTTCTTGTGCACTATCAAATAGACTCTGTGATTATTATGATGGTATCAAGCCTTTCACACGGACACAAACGTGTTCAGCATGCCATGAGCCGTTGTTCCGAGCTTCTTTGTGTGTGCGTGTGTGTGTGTGTGTGTGTTTGTGTGTGTGTGTGTGTGTGTGTGTGTGAGTGTGTAAAAGACCAGCTCCCCCCCCCCCCAACACACACCCCCCTTGTGCAGCAAAAGTTTTTCAAAATGTGCACATCTCATTTTAAAATGTTGCAAAATGCTACGATGTCATGCAAATCCCATTTCAAAAATGTGCACATCTCATTTTGCACCAAGGTTTACAGGCACAATGTGGCAAGCATGTTTGGCATACATAATGCCAGTAATCCCACAAACAAGCACACACACACGCACACACACACACAAACACACACACGCACACACACAAACACGCGCACACACACACACACACAAACACGCGCACACATACACACACACGCGCACACACACACACACACACACACACCTGGTACACTGGCACGATGTGGTCAGCATGCCATGCGTTACCCTCCACTGCCTGCACCACCAGCCGTTCCAAGTAGGCCTTGTAGTTACGCTGCACAAGCCTGAGAGCACGTTGACAAACACACACACAAAGATGCGATTTGTACCGGCATGAACTATCAAAGCACGTTGTGTTGTCATTAATAACAAAAGTGCATCAGCAACATTGCGTCACATATGCTGACGTGTGTGTTTGTAGGTGCGAGTACATTGCGCATCGTGCAATGTGCATGCAGCAAACCATATGCGATAGTAGTGTACACCATGTTTCAGGCATGTCCAGCTTTGCGTGCTTGAGCCATAGCTTGTAGGAAATCTAAAGCCTTAGAGCAATTGCACTGTGCTTTTTACATTGTGTGTGCATATTACATTACACTATATGCGATAGTAGAATACATCAAGTTTCAGGCATGTCCAGCTGTGCGTGCTTGAGCCACAGTACATACAAATCTGAAAAGCTGCTTCTCTTATAAAACAGTGGAGCCTTTCTTACAAGGACATAAAGCAACTTGTAAGAAAAGCTGCAACTTAAATTATTTACAGTTTACAGTTTCCAATTTCAGCCTTTTGTCCCTGACATCCAGGACTCTAAATATCATGCCCACAGTTTTGTATGCCAAACGACAACCTCTGTAAAAGTTGGCAGCAACCCTGACAAGGAACACTTTCTCATTTTCTAATTCAGTCTCAAAAGTCCTGACACTCGAAATCAAGGACGCAATCATGCCCACGTTATTC
>Ga0307963_1000449_pt1:0-15000 | contig 27129 bp, 30 predicted proteins | sample OrgLakmetagen594_FD_201829 | JGI IMG/M metagenome (GOLD analysis project Ga0307963, IMG submission 201829) | Saline water microbial communities from Organic Lake, Antarctica - #594 | ecosystem: Environmental > Aquatic > Non-marine Saline and Alkaline > Saline | place: Antarctica: Organic... | reverse complement strand
AATCGAGTTGTGTACACAGGGAAAGGTGCTCCTGCTGCTGTGGCTTCTGCCTTTGCCACCTCTACAGCATCCTGAAAGATCAGACTGTAAAAATCAAACCAAGTTGTGTACATAGCAAGGGGTGCTGTTGCCGATTGCACCTGCGGCTGTGGCTTCTGCCTTTGCCACCTCTACGGCATCCTGAAAGATCAAACAGTGTGTACAAATCAAACCAAGTTGTGTACACGGGGAAGGTGCTCCTGCCTCTGTGGCTTCTGCCTTTGCCCCCTCTTCGGCATCCTGGAACATCAGAGAATGTGTAAAAATAAATCAAGTCGTGTGCTTAGCAAGGATTGCTGCTGCCAAATGTGCCTGCCGCTGTGGCTTCTGCCTTTGCCCCCTCTACGGCATCCTGAAACATCAGAAAATGTTTAAAAATAAATGAAGTCGTGTACTTAGCAAGGAGTGCTGCTGCCAAATGCGCCTGCCGCTGTGGCTTCTGCATCAGCCATCTCCACAGCATTTTAACTTTTAACAACGTAGGACAAGACATAGGCAGCCGCATCTCAATCCTTCAGTATCGTTGCTGCAATACTAGACCGTGGATGAGTAGGGCCTCTAGTGAGAGAAGGATATAAACCGAGCAGCACAAGGAAGACCACGTCTTTTTCACCATCCAGGCATTTACAGAGCGCCACACATTCCTGCAGCTCAAGACAGACCACTTGCGTTTAATCATTAGGACGTTTCATGATAACACCACACCGTCGCGCAGAAGCAACAACGTTATCAATGTCATTTGTAATTTGTCTTTGCAAGTGTGCGCGCCTCAGCCTTGCAGAAATTGCAACCAACACACACGTCATGCTGTACCTCTAAATTAGGGTACACCACACGGGCAAAAATTGCAACCCACACATTTCGTCATGCTGTACCTCTAAATTGGAGGACACCACACGGGCAAAAATTGCAACCCACACATTTCGTCATGCTGTACCTCTAAATTGGAGGACACCACACGGGCAAAAATTGCAACCCACACATTTCGTCATGCTGTACCTCTAAATTGAAAGACACCACACGGTTCTGGAGGCGCGACCGAGTCACGGCTCTAAGCTCCTGCCAGTCTGCTGCAAAGCGTATGGCCTCCTGCACGTGTGTGTGTGTGAGTGTGTGTGATTGTGTATGTGTGTGTGACTGTGTGTGACTGTGTGTGTGACTGTGTGTATGTGTCTGTATTTGAATGTGTGTGTGAGTGTGTGTGTGACTGTGTGTATGTGTCTGTGTTTGATTGTGTGTGTGCGTGTGGTTTAGGTGTGTGTAAGTGTGCGAGTGAGTGGGTGTGTGTGCGTGTGTGTATACATGTGTGCGTATCTGTGTGTGTGTGTGTGTGTGTGTGTGTGTGCATGTGTGGGGGTACATATAGGGGATACATATGTGTGTGTGTATGTGTGTGCATTTCAGCAAACAAATGCACTGTCCTTCCTGTAAGTGTTTCTGTTTTCGCCTTTGCCGATTAACTCGTGCACACCCTATTCAACATTGAGTCATGCTGTGCAACCCCTATAAAACACGCGAGCAGCGTTGTGAGCTAGTCGCCTTCTCTTCAGCTCTGCAACATAAAAGCATTGCAATCATCCCTTTTGATGGTGCTCAGAGAGTCGCCTATAGGAACGTATAATACGAGACGAATAAGGGACGTATAATACGAGACGAATAAGGGACGTATGATACGAGACGAATAAGGGACGTATAATACGAGACGGATAAGGGACGTATAATACGAGACGAATAAGGGACGTATGATACGAGACGAATAAGGGACGTATACTACGAGACAAAGGAACGTATAATAAGAGACAAAGGAACCTATAATAAGAGACAAAGGAACGGAACGATACAATCATTACACTCATCTGCTGTAGTGCTGAAAGTGTCGCCTACAGTACTCTCTTATGAAACAATGGGAAGGAACCATACATCATTACAAATCTCTCTCCTGGTGCTGAGAGTGCCGCCTATAGTACCGTCCATACGAGACAAGGGAATAGAGCACACACTCTGAAACCAACCCAAACGTCAGCTTGTCTTAACCACCTTCCATCGTCATTATCACTTTGGCCTAGCTCATCTTCACCTGCCAGCTTCCATTATCACTACCACTTTGGCCCAACTCATCTTCACCTGCCAGCTTCCATTATCACTACCACTTTGGCCTAACTCATCTCTACCTGCCACCTTTTTTCATCACTACCACTTTGGACTAGCTCATCTTCACCTGCCAGCTTCCATTATCATTCCCAATTTCGCCCACCTCATCTTCATCTTCCATTATCACTATCACTCCGGTGCACTATCACTTGGTCACAATGGAAAGAAGAAGGGACACGTAGCGAGTAGGGTTGGCCAAAACCGTAAACATACGGCGTATATACGGTCTTCACTGCAAAGATTATCCGCAATATACGCCTTGTGCCTGCTTAAACAATAACATACCTGAATCGGGGGTGGTTTCCGAGAGGAGACACCCCTGCCAGATGTGCCAGCAACACACTACGCTGCAGAATCTAAAACACGAGGGTGCATGCCAAGCACAAAGCAGTGAAGTGCGCTTTATCCATGTAAAGCAGGCCCCACGCCGATTTGGCACATTGCTAGAAGAAAGAGTGGAATATACGGTTTCGGCCAACCCTAGTAGTGAGAACACTCTTCATGCATGAAGGTAAGGAACAAGCAATTCCCTTCACCACATGGCTACACATTTTTGAATTGGTAGTGTTCCGTCCACATGCCACGTGTACTTTGATAATCCCAGATCGCATCACGACTGCAGCATCTCCTCCAGCTGGACAACGCACAGCCGGCATGCACGCTGCCCCACCAATAGCCACACCACATACAAATGCTATATGATTCCAGGTCGCATCACGACTTCAGCGTCTCCTCCAGCCGGACAATGCACAGCCGGCAAGCACGCTGCCCCACCAATAGCCACACCATATACAAATGCTATATGATTCCAGATCCCATCACGACTTCAGCGTCTTCTTAAGCTGGACAATGCACAGCCGGCAGGCATGCTGCTCCACCAATAGCCACACCATATACAAATGCTATATGATTCCAGGTCGCATCACGACTTCAGCGTCTCCTCCAGCTGGACAATGCACAGCCGGCATGCACGCTGCATACCCACCATCGCCTGTACTCAGTCGCACGCTGCATACTCACCAACGCCTGTACTCAGTATGCACGATGCATACACACCAACGCCTGCACTCACCAACGCCTGCACTCAGTATGCATGATGCATACACACCAGCGCCTGTACTCACCGACGCCTGCACTCAGTATGCGATGCATACACACCAACGCCTGTACTCACCAACGCCTGCACTCAGTATGCACGATGCATACACACCAACGCCTGCACTTACCAACGCCTGTACTCACCAACACCAGCACTCAGTATGCACGATGCATACTCACCAACGCCTGTACTCACCAACGCCTGCATTCAGTATTCACGATGCATACTCACCAACGCCTGTACTCACCAACGCCAGCACTCAGTATGCACGATGCATACACACAACCGCCTGTACTCACCAACGCCAGCACTCAGTATGCACGATGCATACACAACAACGCCTGTACTCACCAACGCCTGTACTCACCAACGCCTGTATGCACGAGCATACTCACCAACGCCTGTACTCACCAACGCCTGCACTCAGTATGCAAAATGCATACTCACCAACGCCAGTACCAGCGCTCGACATGCTACAGGTGGTACGAAGTGCGAAGCAAAACATCCAAAGAAAAATCCAGACTGCACCGCACCTGCAGCACCTCCTCCAGTTGGACCACACTCAGACGGCAGGCGCGCTGCCTCAACACAGACTGCATCATCACTTCATGAGCTTGGAAGTCAGACTCCACACCCTTGCGCACTCCCCCCGTAGGTCCTCCTCCCTGAGCAGCATACCCTGAGGTTTGACCCCCGGACTGCCCTGATGTTTGCCGCTCCTTTGTCACAAGCATTCCCTGCTCCTCCCTACACTCTCCAACCACACCCGCCCCCACGGCTGCTACTTCTGCTCTTGCTGTTGCTGCTGCAGCTGCTGTTTCTTCTGCTTCTGAGCCTACTGCTCCTTCTGCAGCTGCCGCTGCTACTTCCGGTTCCGCTGCTTGCATATCTGCTGCACCTTTTGCAGCACCTTTTGAAGCACCTTTTTCTGCTGTTGCTACTGCTGCTGCTGCTGCGTCCTCCGCTTTCAAATCAGGTGCATCTTTTGCAGCAGCTTTTTCTGCTGCTGCTGCTGCTGCTGCTGATGTTTTTGCTGCGTCCTCCGCTTTCAAATCGGCTGCACCTGCCACTTCTCCTATTGACGCCGTTGCTGCTGCAGCATCTGCCTCTGGAGAATTGAGCACCGTGTCAAGGTGCGTGGGGGTGCAGTAGGCAAGGAGCTTGGGCGCTGTATGCAGCAGCTGCGAGCGCCGCACCATCCAGTCATCATAGGGCGTCTCCATCACCACATCACCGCAGCAGCTGGGAGTCGCAGGAATGACATCCTCCTCCTCCTCCGCCTCCTCCGCGTGTACCAACTCATCGTATGGAGCAGCAGGGGTTGCCGCAACTGCAAACTGAACTGTAGGGGGTACATGGCCGTCAGCAGCAAGAGATGCATGCTCGTCTCTGTACGGAGCAGCAGGGGTCGCCGCAACTGGCAACTGAACTGTAGGGGGTGCAAGGCCGTCAGCAGCAAGAGATACATGCTCGTCTCTGTACCGAGCAGCAGGGGTTGCCGCAACTGGCAGCTGAGCTGCAGGGGGTGCATGGCCGTCAGCAGCAGGATCTGCATGCTCGTCTCTGTATGGAGCAGCAGGGACGGCCGCCGCAACGGAGGTTTGATGCGTGCCAGCAGCAGGGTCAGCCGCAACAGCCAGCGCATCAATACGGGGTGAATGCTCCCTAACTACAGGGGCTGCATGCTTGTCAGTAGCAGGGGTTGCTGCGACAGCTGCTCCAATACTGTCACAGCCTCCAGCTGCAAGGGATGCAGTTCTATCAGCAGGGGTGCTGTGCGCTCCCCTGGCCGGAGCAGCTGCTGCAGGACCAGCTGCTGATGTCAGACCTTCTACTGCAGGACCAGCTGCTGCTGCAGAACCAGATACTGCTGCAGGACCAGCTGCTGATGTCAGACCAGCTGCTGCAGCGTCTGTGGGGGTCATGCGCTCACCAGTGGCAGCAGCAACAGCAGCAATAGCATCTGCTGCAGGAGCAACTGTAACTTTGGCGGCGGCAGGAGCGCCTGCCTTTTCGCCAGCTGCGACTGCAGCTGGGACAGGAGCTTGACCACCTTCGCAAGCTGCATGTGCAGCTGCGCTATCAGGCGTATCCGCAGCAGCAGCTTCCCTTGGCATAGGGGTGATGGACACAAGCCCGCTCGGACCCATGAACCCTGGCGTGCAAGCCGCCAAGCGGGCAGAAGCCAGCGTGCTGCCACGCACATCTCCTGCCTTTGCAAGTTGTGATGCCTGTGTGGCGTGCTCTGCGCCCTTGGACAGGTGGGTGCTGCCTGTATGTGTGTGTGTGTGTGTGTGTATGTGTGTGCGTGCGTGTGTGTGTGTGTGTGCGTGTATGTGTGTGTGTGTGCGCACGCACGCGCGTGTGCGTGTGTGTGTGAGTGTGTTTGCATTTTCGTGTGAACCTAACTGTTCACGTGTTATGTGTGATCATGCGTGTGTAGGGATGGCCATAATCATATATATACGTTTATATATGGTCATGTACGGTGCATATAGAAGGTTCTATAATGTAACCGTATATATATACGATGTTTTCAGCAGGGAAATCCCCAACTTAACATTCATGTACGGTGCATATAGAAGGTTCTGGCCAACCCTAAACATATACGTTGTGTACAAGGTATTATTGGCAGGGAAATCCCCAGGTACACGGTCATGTACGGTGTATATAGAAGGTTCTGGCCAACCCTACGTATGAGTGCTCAAGCCTACCTGTGCCGAATAAGAAGCTTTACGTCTTGACCAAAACAAATCACACCAAAACACGTCCATACAAAGATCCGCTTGTATCTTCTTTACAGCACTTGCAGTAGCCAACGTTTTCAGTGCACTTTTTTCATACTACACCAGCGTAATGTTCAAGGACCCATTTGCATCTCAACTCAAGATGGCATCCCTCAAATGAGGACCCTCATAACGACATCACCTCAGAGATGACATCCTTATTGTCACAAATTCCCAAATGGAAGTTTCCAAGCTGTGTGACTGTCTGTGCCCCTGCAAATCACTTGTACAGAACCAGGTACCACCTTAAACACCATTTGCGAAAAACGAGGCATCATCTTGCCCACCAGTTGCACAAAACAAGGTATTACCCTGCACACCACAGGCACAGAACAAGGTATCAATATGCACAGAGTAAGGGATCACTTGCACACCACCTGCACCGAAAACGGTATCACCTCGCACACCATCTGCACAGAAAAAAGCATCACCATGCATGACAATTGTACAGAACAGGGTACCACCTTGAACACCATTTGCAGAAAACGAGGCATCACCTCGCACACCATTTGCACACACCATTTGCACAGAACCAGGTATTACCCTGCACACCACTTGCACAGAACAGGGTATCAATATGCACAGAGGATCACTTGCACACCATTTGCACAGAAAATGGTATACCTCGCACACCATCTGCACAGAAAAAAGCATCACCCTGCACACCATTTGCACAGAACCAGGTATCACCATGCACAACAATTGCACAGAGTAAGGGATCACTTGCACACCATCTGAACAGAACAGGGTATCACAATGCATGACAATTATACAGAACATGGTATCACCTCGCACACCAGCCCCCTGTAGAAGCAGCTGCAGCTCTTGCTCCTCTGCCTCCTCTGCTTGGAACAGCAGCTGTGCATAAGCGCTGCACAGCGCTTTTAGTGCTGGGCGGTGCTGTGTGTGTGTGTGTGTGAGTGTGTGTGTGAGTGTGTGTGTGTGTGAGTGTGTGTGTGTGTGTGTGTGTGTGTGCGTGAGAGCATTTGTGTGTGCACATGCTTGTGTGTGTGTGTCTGTGTGTGTTTGTGTGTGTATGTGTGTGTGTGCGCGTATGTGTGCATGTGTGTGCGTTTGTATTCATTAGTTGTGCGTGCATCCCTGGTGGTGCACTGCGCTGACCTACCTGGTGGGAGGGTAGCAGCAGCAGGTCGGCAGGTAGGTTGAGTCCGAGCATACAGCCCCCATGGGGAGCAAAGTGGCAGTGCAGACGGCCTGTGTTAGAAGAGACCTCAAACCATACAGAGATGTTGTGCAGAGAAGGGGGAGGGGGGGAGGAGTGGGGGGGAGCGGGGGCGACAGCAATGGGCGGTGGGGGGTGGTCGGTGGAGCTGGAGGGAGGTGGTTTAGGATTGGACGGAAGGGTAGGGTGTGGTGTAGGGTCTGTGGGTGCAAGGCGTCCTGGGAGTGCTGTGTGGGCTGGAAGTGCCGGTGGTATGGGCAGTGCATCTTTGGGTGGCAGCTGCGCTGTCGATCGTGCAGGCGGGGCGTTTTTAGATGGGGGCTGCGCTGCTATACGTGATGCATCGTGTGGGGGCTGGGGTTTTCGTGGTGAAGTTGAGTCGTGGGGAGCATGGATTTGGCATTGGTGGTGGGAGTTAGTGTAAAGAGCAGCTGCTGGTGGTGCGTTGGTCACGGGTTGAAGAGGTGGTGAAGGACATGGCCGTGGTGATGGATGTGGTTGTGGTGGCTGTGGTGGGGCTGTGTGCTCATCCTTGCGTTGAAGAGGTAGTGGCGGACGTGTTTGTGGTTGCGGTGGGGCTGTGCGCTTGGGCATGGGTGGGGGAGGTGATGTGGTGTGTGGTGGTGGTGATGGATGTGCTTGTGGATGCGGTGAGGAGGTGAGCCCTGGCATGGGTTGAGGGGGTGGCGATGGACATGTTTGTGGTTGCAGTGAGGCTGTGTGCTCAAGCGTGGATGGAGGTTGTGATGTGGTGTGTGTTGGTGATGGATGTGGTTGTGGATGCGGAGATGCTGTGATCCCAGGCGCGGGTGGAAGAAGTGGGGGGGCTGGAAGGGGAAGGTGTGGTGCTGCAGGCAGATATGGTTGTAGTGGTGAAGTGTGTGGGCGCTGCTTTTTTGCTGCTGAATGTGGTGGCGATGGGGAAGGGGAGTCTTCAGAAAATACGAGGGAGGCGAGGGAGAAGGGGCGCTTGGACTTCTTGGCAGGGGGCTCATTGACGTCCTCATCCACTTCTGGCTTTGTGCTGTGTGCATCGTGTATGTCATCCTCCTTGGTGAACACAGTGTCATTCGCTTGTATGTGGGCTCCATGTCCAGGTGGCACTTCTGGCTTTGTGCTGTGTGCATCTTGTATGTCATCCTCCTCGGTGAACGCAGTGTCATTCACCTGTATGTGGGCTCCATATCCAGGTGGCAGTTCTGCATCTTCCTGATGCGGCCGAGGTGGCGCTGCTGCATCTTCCTGCTTGTGCAATCCAGACAGTTGCTGTGCGGGCAGGTCCGTGTTTCCTGTCTGCAGCAGTACTAATGCTGCAGTATCTTCTCGCTCGTGCAGTCCAGAGGGCTCCTGCAAAGGCAGCCGGCCTACCGCATGTGCTGGAGCTTCATCACCAGGCTGCATACTACGTAGTGGCTGGGAAGAATGAGCAGCGGTGTGGCCGTGGGTGGCACGGCGGCAAAGTCCAGCGCGTTGCACAGAGGTGGCGGCGGCTGAGGTAGGTGTGTGCTGGCCAACAGGCCCAGTGTTTGCGCGTGGCGAGGCACTTGCACGTGGCGAGGTTGGCGTGGGGTGGTGGGCCTGGCGGGCATGGTGCAAGCTCGAAGTGGGAGAGGGCGAACACAGGTCAATGACCTCACACGCGTGCTGAGCTGCCGGGTGAGGGTGGCTCCCCACACTGCGCTGTGCTTGAGCACCTCGCTGCTGTGGTTGCTGCTGCTGGCATGTGGTCTCGCGAAGATCAGATTTCTCGGGCCCTTCTACACCTGGTCTTCCTCCTTCCTCTGCTGCTGCTGCTGCTGCTGCTGCTGCTGCTGCTGCAGTTTTTCGGGGGCTTGAGATGGTAGAAGCAGCACGCCCTGACTTTCCAGAGCTGCGTGCACGGAGCTCCACAACTTCGTCAACGTGCAGGCCTTGAGGAGGGGGGGCGGGGGCGGCAGCGTTACCTGCAGGAATGCGTGCAATGCATTTATTTGCATTCGTTTGCTTTGTGATGCTTGGTTGGCCCTAGGTAGCACTAGTAATTGATATAGGTAGCACAAGTAGTTGATTATGGTAGCATTAGTAGTTTAATATAAGTAGCACCAGTAGTTGAATATAGGTGGTACTAGCAGTTGAGGCGACACATCAAAGCGTTGCGGGGTACCCTGTCTACCTTGTCTACCCTGTCTACCTGCAGGGCATCCTGTCTACCTTGTCAATCCTGTCTACCTTGTCTACCCTGTCTACCTTGTCTACCCTGTCTACCTTGTCAATCTTGTCTACCTGCGGGGTACCCTGTCTACCTTGTCTACCCTGTCTACCTTGTCAATCCTGTCTACCTGCGGGGTACCCTGTCTACCTTGTCTACCCTGTCTACCCTGTCTATCCTGTCTACCTGCGGGGTACCCTGTCTACCTTCTACCTTGTCTACCCTGTCTACCTGCGGGGTACCCTGTCTACCCTGTCTACCATTCTACCCTGTCTACCCTGTCTCACGAGGTACTCTGTCTGTATAAACAGGAGCTTGATCAGCTGTAGGTCGAGCAGCTGTAGATCGAGCACAGTTTAGGCATTATACTGATGCAGGTATTTTAGATGGCGGTAGTGGAATATAGGGGCTTGAGCAGCTGTAGGTTGAGCAGCTTTGATTGAGCAGATTTGATTGAGTAGCTGCAGGTCAGGCAGCTGCAGGTTGGGCAGCTGTAGGTTGGGCAGCATTAACTGAGCAGATTTGATTGAGCAGCTGCAGGTCAGGAAGCTGTAGGTTGAGCAGCTGTAGGTTGGGCAGCATTGATTGAGAAGATTTGCTTGAGCAGCTGCAGGTCAGGCAGCTGTAGGTTGAGCAGCTGTAGGTTGGGCAGCATTGATTGAGCAGATTTGCTTGAGCAGCTGCAGGTCAGGCAGCTGTAGGTTGAGCCGCTGTAGGTTGAACAGCTTTGATTGAGCAGCTATTGGTTGAGCACCTGTAGGTTGAGCAGCTTCGATTGAACAGCATTGATTGAGCAGCTTTGACTGAGCAGCATTAATTGAGCAGCTGTAGGTTGGGAAGCTTTGATTGAGCAGCTGTAGCTTACGCAGCTTCAATTGAGCAGCTGTAAGTTGAGCAGCTTTGATTGAGCAGCTGTAGGTTGAGCAGCTGCAGAGGTTAAACTGATGCATTCGTTTTGTCCACGCGATATGGTTTCATTTGAAAGACATTTGTTGAGATGTTGCTTTACATTCATAAAGGTGAGGCTTGACGCTATCAGCAGCAGTTCAAAAGCAGGCGTTAGACTGAGCAAGCCTTGTTTGAATGCACATGAGTGAGGGGTTAGGTACGCATGGTTGTTTCAATGGTGCTAAGCGCACGCCTGTGGTTGGCAGTGCAAAAGGCAGCGGCGTCAGGAGCGTCCAGTCGTACAGGGATGATCATAAATTCGACTTGCTACTGATGGCACTGGTGAAGACAGATGACATTTGACTTGACACTGATGAGTGAATGGATCAGAGCCAGCGACGGTAAGTGTGAATAGCATGGCACAATCAAAATCTGTGATTGGAGTGCAAACACACCCATTTTCATGCCACAAGGCTGCATGCAGCTTGCACACACAGCTGCCTGGCTACGGTTTCATGTCGTTTCTGATGTGGTCTCGACTCACCATCTGTTAAATTAGCCGCCCCTTTCCCTGAAACATCGTGTACAGTAACAATAATACAGATGACTTGCGCACAATTACACCTGGCTGTAGGTTCATGTTGTTTCTGCTATGGTCTTAGCTCACCCTCTGTTGAAGCAGCCGCGCCTGTTTCTGCACCATCGTGTACAGCATTGAGGTTGTACACGATTTGCACACATAAGGGCCTGACTGAGTTATATGGTCATTTGCCATTTGTGACTGGTCTCAACTTACCATGTGTTAAATCAGCCGCCACTTTACCTGAACCATCGTGAACGGTAGTAATAATGCATATGACTTGTGCACAAAAACACCTGGCTGTGTGTTCATGTTGTGTCTGCTATGGTCTTAACTCACCATCTGTAGGTTCAGCCGCCCCTTTCCCTGAACCATCGTGCACGGCGTTGAGATTGAGCAGGCTGCTGCTGAGCTTTTGCCACCTGCAATGAATGTGTTGAGTCAAGCAGAGTGCAAAATTGGAAGAACAGGGGCGTGTGTCGAGTCAAGTAGGGTGCAAAATTTAAAGAATAAAACGTTTTGATGCAAGATTTGAAACAGAAATATCAGGACGTCCAGTTTTTTGCACACTCTTCCTTTTTTTACCGATTGCGTCATGCAAGACATGGATGGTGCAAGTGAGGGATTTTATACATGCATGCACATAAATATAAAAAACATACACACATACATATAAAAATTTACATACATAAATGCATACACGCTCACGTACACACAGGCACAAAACACACATATAAACACTAACACAAACACATACACAAGCAAAGGTACATTGACACACACATACACACTAACACACACACACACACACACACACACACACAAACACACACACACACACACACACACACACAGTAAGCACGCACACAACTGTGCCTATAGTCGTTTTTATTGCAGCCATTGTGCAAAAAAGAGTGTCCTTTCCAGCAAGATGAAAATGAAGTTGTGCCGGCATTGCACAAAACATTTTCGTACTAGCTATTTTGTTGTTCACAACAAAACTAGATTTTGAGTGCCAATCGCTTACTCTCCATCTCATTACCTGCGATCGTCAGAAGTGCCTTTAGCACACAGGAAGTACACATTGACGGCCTTTGTGGCTCCTTTGCGATGGGCTCGGTCCTCTGCCTGGCGCACCAGCGCAACCTGAAAAAGCGTATAGATAATGTTGTGTACAAAAGGGGTCTTGGTACACAAGAAGTGCGCATTGACAGCTCCTTTGTAACTCCTTTGCGATGGGCTTGGTCCTCTGCCTGGCGCACCAGCGCAACCTGAAAAAGCGTATACATAATGTTGTGTACAAGGGGGGGTCTTGGCACACAAGAAGTGCGCATTGACAGCTCCTTTGTGGCTCCTTCACGATGGGCTCGGTCCTCTGCCTGGCGCACCAGCGCAACCTGAAAAGCGTATACATAATGTGGGGGTCATGGTACACAGGAAATGTGCGTTGACAGCTCCTTTGTGGCTCCTTTACGATGGGCTCAGTCCTCTGCCTGGCGCACCAATGCAACCTGAAAAAGCGTACACATAATGTGGGGGTCATGGTACACAGGAAATGCGCGTTGACGGCTCCTTTGTGGCTCCTTTGCGATGGGCTTAGTGTCGGCCAGGCGCACCGGTGCAACCTGAACAGCATAGAAATGATGTGAATGGGAGCTTAGTGCAAAGGATAAGGGTTGGCCTGAACTGTTTATAGTTTATATACACCGTATACGACCGAATATTTGGTGAATTCCGTGCCAAAAATACCTTACATATGTGGTTCTGGCCAATTCTAGCGTTGCATAGCCTTGTGTGCTTTGTGTGAGACAAAAAAGCTTTCAGGTCCAACAAACTCGAAAACGGGTCAAACGAGCGTTGGCTGTTGGGAGTGCGTGGACACTGAGGTTTGATTGATGTTAGGCCTGCTCAAAGAATTTGAGGTCAACGCCCAATACACAGTAAGGTACCCACCCTGCTGCCACGCACTTGCCCCGTGCGTCATAGCCTTCTGGTGCATGGTGGTGTGTAAGGACCCCCCACCCGTAAGGACCCACAGTAAGGTACATGACTGCCGACAGTGGTACCAGGTATCAAGAGGTGCTAAAAACTGCATATGGATCTGGATCGGCAACAGCATTTTATGATGATTTTTTTGGGATCTCCAAAAGACACAGAGCAAGCCACTACAAAGAAGCATTGCTTTGCTTCCAGGTCGATCCCATTTGCGTCCTCTGTTTTGCGCATCCGTGCAAAGTTCATTTTTACCTAAAAACGTGATTTGTGTGCCAAGGTGTAATTTGCTGGCCTGGAATAGCTACAGCAGCAGATGATTACTACCGATCAGTAAACAAGCAGCCTCTCACAAGACATCCTTCATAGTGCGTATGTGAGCTCCTGAGGTAAAAACTTTACAAACAGATGCGCAATTTAAGCCATGAGATGATACACAACACCGTACATCCAGGCAAACCTCGAGTGGGAACTCCGCGCTTTAAAAGGTGCTGCTAAAGTCGTGATTTTAAGCGCTCAAAGGTGATGATTAAAACACCCTGGACGAAAACACACCTCGTGTGGGAGCTCCACAAACACAACTGCAGAGGCACTGCTGAAGTCCAGCCCCACGGCAGCTGCGGTGATGGAAAGAAGGGCCACGCGGATGCTGGAATCAGAGCGAAAGCGGTTCACTGCTTCTCGCCTCTGCAGGCAAGAATATGCATATGACATTGTAAAAAGTGCGCCACTGCTTGTTGCCTCTGCAGGCAAGAATATGCACATGAGTCATGTGCATATTCTTGACACTGTTTTGCAAACTTGGTGGTTCAATGTGAAGCAGGGAAGCGGGCCACTGCGTTTTGCCTCTGCAAGCAAGAATATGCACATGATACTGTTTTGCCTATTTGGTGGTTTGGTGTGAAGCAGGAAAGTGCGCCACTGCGTCTTGCCTCTGCAGGCAAGAATATGCACATGACACTGTTTTGCCGTTTGGTGGTTTGGTGTGAAGCAGGAAAACGCGCCACTGCTTGTTGCCTTCGCAGGCAAGAATATGCATATAGCACTGTTTTGCCAATTTGGTGGTTTGGCGGGAAGCAGGAAAGTGTGCCACTGCTTCTCGCCTCTGCAGGCAAGAATATGCACATGACACTGTTTTGCCAATTTGGTGGTTTGGCGGGAAGCAGGAAAGTGTGCCACTGCTTGTTGCCTCCGCTGGCAAGAATATGCACGTGGCATTGTTTTGCCTTTTCAGTGGTTTGAGGTGAAGCAGGAAAGTGCGCCACTGCTTTTCGCCTCTGCATGCAGGAATATGCATATGACAATGTTTAATATTTCAGTGAATTAGGGTGAAGCAGGAAAGCGGGTCACTGCTTCTCGCCTCTGCAGGCAAGAATATGCATATGACATCGTGGAAAGTGCGCCACTGCCTGTTGCCTCTGCAGGCAAGAGTATGCATATGACATTGTTTTGCCTTTTCAGTGGTTTGGGGTGAAGCGGGAAAGTGCGCCACTGTGTTGCTTCTGCAGGCAGGAATGCATATGACACTGCTTTGCCAATTGGGGGGTTTGGGGTGAAGCAGGAAAGTGCGCCGCTGTGTTGCTTCTGCAGGCAAGATTCTGCATATGACATTGTTTTGCCTTTTCAGTGGTTTGGGGTGAAGCAGAAAAGTGCGCCACTGTGATGCAGGCAAAAATATGCATATGACACTGTTTTGCCTGTTTGGTGGTTTGGAGGCAAGTAACGTTGGTTCATGTTTAGGATTGGCTAGAGCCATGTTGTTGTCTGTCAGCCATGTTGTTGTCAGCCATGTTGTCATTTTGTCAGCCATGTTGTCGTCAGCCATGTTGTTGTCAGCCATGTTGTTGGCTAGATCCATGTATATACGGTGCATTATACAGTACTTTCAGGCAAGGAACTCACCAAGTATACTGTCATATGCAGTGTATATATACGGTTCTGGCCAATTCTATGAAATGGCCATCGACTTGACGTCAGTTCACTGTGTAGCTGGGTAGATAGGTATGCCGCACGTAACACAGGACTTGAATTTACCGGTGAAAGGGTGGTGTCAGTTCACTGGGTAGCTGGGTAGATAGGTATGCCGCACGTAAC
>Ga0307963_1000445_pt1 | contig 27216 bp, 34 predicted proteins | sample OrgLakmetagen594_FD_201829 | JGI IMG/M metagenome (GOLD analysis project Ga0307963, IMG submission 201829) | Saline water microbial communities from Organic Lake, Antarctica - #594 | ecosystem: Environmental > Aquatic > Non-marine Saline and Alkaline > Saline | place: Antarctica: Organic Lake... | reverse complement strand
ACTTTAGCAAGCACCCCGAGCAGAGCAACCCAGAGGAACACTTCCAGAGGGGGTTCCTCCTTCCTGTTCCTCCCCCCCTTTTCTCTTCCTGCCCGGGCCACCTCTACAGCATCATCAAATTTTCTCCGGGCAGCCCGGAATTTAATTTATATTTTATTCCGGGTGTCCCGGAGCCAGGGGTCTCCGACCTGTGACATTTCTCCGGGAAGCCCGGAATCAACATATTAAATTTTGGTCTTGCCATGCGGGCAAGGCCAAAATTTGCTTAATAAGTGCGGCGCCCGCACGGGCTGAAGTTCCCTGGCGCACACACACAACACACACGCACACACACAAACTCACACAGACATATATACAAATATTATATATACTTTCCATCCACACCTCACAGGCACCCCACTCCACAGACCGCAGCCGACGTGCCTCCTCTCCCGTCAAAGGGGCGGTGGACCCCGACGCTGAAGATTCTACCGCCTTCACAAATACCTTGATGGACGTGCGAGCTGCCCCTCCCAACTCCATGCCCGCCAACAACGGCCACCTGGGATTTGTGCAGTACCACCAGCAGCAGCAGCAGCAACAGCAGCTGCACAGCTCAAAAGCACACCCACACGGGGCTGGGGATTCATCCAGCCCCATGGATGAGGATGATAGGTGGCCTTCTACAGGTAGGTAGGGTTGGCCGTAACTTTAGGTATTCGTCCAGAACGATATATCTTTTGTGGAGGGGAGGGATCTGCTGAGGGTGCAGCGTCTAAGCCATATATGTATGTGGTGCAGGCCAACCTTGCGGGTAGGCTGTCCTTGTGCCCCTGCGCTGTGGTGTTATATGTGTGCATGTGTTTGTGTGTGTGTGTGTGTGTGTACAGCTTACAAGCAGCTAACTGCTGGCATTCAGGGATGGTCGAATCTGTATGCAAATGCTGGGTGCTTACCGTGCTTCTTATGTGGCTTGTGTTAAAGTTGTTCTCAGCCTCACAGGTCAAGCAGCCACACCAGGTCAAATGCTTTCGCAGCTTAGACTAAACTCACTTTTTGGGGAGTGCAGGAACGGCAGGCGGATCCGGTGGCAGCAGCAACAACCATTCTTACATGGGCCACAACCACGTTCCATTCCCCAGTTACCCCATGCACCAGCAGCACCAGCAGCAGCAGCATGGGTCACATTCTGGGGAGGAAGGGGACGCTGTAGGAGATGCCGCGTTTTCTAGTGCCGTGGAGGCTGCCGCCGCTGCTGCAGCAGCGGCTCTGGCGGACAGCATGGAGATTGAAACGCCGGTGGGTGTGGTGCTCCTGCTCCGGGGCAAGAGAACTCGCAATGCAAGGTTTTCTGCTATATGTACAATTACGGTAAAGGCGTGCAAACACAGACTGCAAGCATGGTTGTCCGCCTTTTCTCAGCAATGCCAGCATGCCATATTGCGTTTTAATTGCGTTTTATTATTTGAAGACCTGGGATCCTAGTGAATTTTCAAGGTCCTTCCATTGAGTGATTGGACGAGTCCCGATAATTTGAGAATCTTAGAAGGGGGGGAGGGGTCTGTTTTAACTTCAACCTTTTTAGTGGAGTAGGCTGTTTAATTTTGTGCCTTATTTAATTTTTGGAATGCACCTTTGAATCCCTTTCACCAGACTGAGCTGATGGCCGGTCATACTTCCGCTAAAGTAGACGTGTGCGTATCTTTATCCATGACTTACAAAACAGATACTGGAGCTGCATGCTTACAAGTTAGTGATCAAGTGCAGACGATTTCAATATTAAATCTGACGTTTTCAATATTAAATCTTGCTTGTGCATTGTTCGTATATCAATATTTTTTGTCGGAGGTATGAGATGTGGTTACTTCCTGCAGGACTCTCAGGAAATGATGCTTACTTGAGTAATGGTCGGGCATTCATATCCGTTAGTTAATACCAACACAGATTTACAAACACACGATGTGCCATGCAGGTGGGTGTGGTGGTGGGAGCAGGCACAGAGCAGCAGCAGCAGCAACTACAGCACAAATCGCCACCTCCGCAGCAACAGTCAGAAAGCAGTGCTGGAGATCACCCTAGTGCTGACACTGCAGCGGCAGCACGCGCTATTGTGGGGCCTGAGCAGCCTGGTGCTAGTGCTGACGTGGTTAGTGGTGATGGTGGTGGTGGTGGTGGTGGTGGTGGTGGTGGTGAAGGAACTACTGCTGCTGCTGCTGCTACCGGAACAGAGGGGAGCCCTGACACATCTGCCAAGTCCCCAGTCCACATGCAAGGTGAAATGCCAGAGGGTGGGGCTGCTGCGGGGTCGCCGGCAGCAACGTTAGCAGGGAGCGTGGAGCGCGTGCTGGAGACGCCGCCTAGTGCTGCAAAGGCACTGCAAGATCAGGCAGGCGAAGAGGCAGGGTAGAAGTAGCGATCAGAAAAGAGGCCCCAAAATTCATCTAGGCTGGTGTAATTTCACCTCCAGCATCCTCTTCTTTTACAAACTCTACTGCTGCTGCGTGTTTTTGGGAATTTGAGGATCTTACGCTGAAAGTGTCAAGAGGATGACCTCCTGATGGGTGTGCAGCTCCGATCCTACACCATGTAAGAGTGGAAATTGGAACTAAGATGATTTGATACTACTAGCATTTTCCTGGGCCATAAGACCTTTAGCAAGCTGTGAGTTGCCTTGGCTGTGAGCTAGTTTATTTCATCAATTCTCTTTGTTCCTTGTAAATCACTCTTTTTGTGTCTCCAATCAACCTAAGTGGCTCTTCTTCTCGTGTTTCAAAACAGTGTGGCTCTTCTTCTCATGTATTAAAACAGTGTGCCACAAGCAGGCACTTAACCATGTGGCAGCGATGAATCATGTGTTGATCTATGTCTCTTTTAACATGTTGCAGTGGTCTCTTCTTCAAACAACAAATACTTTGCAATATCTGTGCGGATGTTTATCCTTCAGGTTGCAACAAAACCAGCAGTACTGGTGTTATCTAGGTGATCCGGATTTCAAAAAACTTCCCACGTTGTAGTCATTGCTACCGGCGTCCTTATCAATTGTGGATGCGGCATTACAAAACTGCTATCTCAGAGACCACGCATTCATAGTGTGTCCTGCGAGAGTGTGGATTGGAATCCCTACAGTTCAATTGGTTTCGCGCGGCAATGTGCCTGTACAATTCTTTGACTAAATTCAACAGCTACACAATGAATCAGGTCTTACATGCTGTCATGCAGCTAAATACACGAACCAAATCGTGCTGGTCAGCCTATATTCTTTCTGCCATGGTGGATGGTCTGACACGACCTTCTATCTTCAAACAAAAGCTGCAAAACTGTGAACCCATTGATCTCAGCCATTTTGTCGTAGACCTCAGGGAGAGACACTTGGAGTACTGGACACCTTATTCTGGAACTCATCCGAGAGAAGAACACAACAGCAAACGCTCCTCTACTTATCACCAATGATGTGCTCTTCCTACAAGAGGGGCTCTAGTCACTCATTCGCCTTACATCCCAAACATGTTTCTCAACCTGCCTCGTGATGTCATCCGTAGTAAAGCTCGTTTCAGACTTTGTGTTCACACCCTACGTTTTGAGACAGTGACATGGAATCAGAGTAATTCCCCTACCAAAAATGACGATGTTGTTGTGACCTGCGTGATACTGAAGGCCTTTTTTTGTACATTATAAACCTCGTGAAACTGCGTAAATTTACATAACAAAGCGCAATGAGGATCCGACAATTCACTGTTATAATTGTGAACCAAACACACTAATTTGACCACCAAAACAACTGCCGCATGATAAAATGTAGTCTGAAATGAAATAGAACCAATGTAAAAATGTCTCCTTATAACTGTGACGATTGTAATTACTACCATTGAGCTGGAATTTAATTGAATTTAATAAATCACCTTAATGTCCGATTACTTTGTAGCAGTGGCAAGTTTAACAGTTTAAATCATGGTGAACCAATGAAGACAACAAGACTATCTAGGTAAGACATGGCATTTTGGGAATGCCCTTAAATGCCCTTCTCAAGGAAAGCTCGTGCCTCCTCTAGGCTTTTTTTGGTGGTGTTCACCTTTCCCTTGGGCAGAGGCGCCAGGCCATTTGATGCCATGAACCCGGTGACTGAGTCCACAGCAACGTACATTTTGCGTGCACTCTGCGATCGTGCACTACCCCCCCTTGCGTACTTAGAGACCCACTTGCCGCACTGGACTTTCATGTCCTTGATCAAGGGTACGCGCGTTTTATCGTACACATCGATAGCCATGTACTTTTCAATCTGGTCAGCCAGCGCCAGGGTGTCCTTCTCGTACTCGGAGTCTAGTTTGGCAACAGGCTGTGCAAAGGATAAGGTAAGAAACAGGAATTGAAGTAGTGTCGATACAGAAGAAGCACACAATTCACTGCACAAGCTTACTAATTTATGACCTATGACACAGCCATGTACATGCGTTAACCTTGACTCTTTCTGATGGATTTGCATAAGACATGCGTTTTATGTCAAGCTGTATCTGTTTGTATTAATCAACTCTTAATTTCATTGTAGCACGCAGGAAAACATGAACGACACTTCTACACATGAATGAGGAACAAAACTCGAATTTGCCAGCTTGGTAATGGGCTTCATGTTACGAAGGCTTTTTTCAGGTGTCCCTTCCGCAAGTCACACATACCACATTCGGAGCAGGGCCTGCAGTCTTCCGAGCAGATGCCTTGTCATATCCTTTTGCTTCAAGTTGTGATCTGCAGAGGCGATCGTGTAATATATCCGCTCTAGAAGAAATTGGGCAAGGTGGAGTTCCTCAATTACCAGCCAAACAACAAAAGCGTCCCTTTTCTCTCCTTAATGACCTCAAACCGTTGAGAAACCCTTTTCTCTCCTTATGATCTCCAAATTAAGATTCCAAAGTAGCCCTTTGTTCCCCTAGGCTGAGGTCATAGAATCTGCATTGGAGGTGCTAACTGAAGCCCATTGTCCTGTTATTGTGGCCTTAAAATTTCCCACTTCAACCACCAAACTCAAATGTGTCTGCAATGTAAAACAGACATGTTCTGCAATCATGTCAGGCGATAAGATGCTCACTCACGTGATGTCTTTTCGCCTGCACTCCAATGCGTAGGCCTCCTCATCAAGGTTTCGATTCCCTACAGCAAGTAAGGTAGCATGCTCGCAACATTTCTTAAGGTCAATCATTCGTGATGGTGTGCTTGATATGCAGAAGCATAGCAATAAAGGACTCACCAGCAAGGCGGCGAGCATTAGCATCGAGCTCTATGTTTGCACACGTATCTGCAAAACGAGGAAAGTGCGTGGTTCAGGGCTTAAAACTGAGACAGTAGGCTTTACGGCAGGAAGGAATGGGATTTAAGGCTACACCTGCTTACACACTGAGAAACTGCAGCGACACGTCCATTCTGTCGCAGATGCATTGCACACTATTTAGCGAGTGTGCCGACCTGCTTTGGCGTCTTGTCTCTGTGTCAACAGCAGCGTGCTCAGTGTCCCTATCAATAGACCTCTGCGTCCACTGCAAGTACGTAGAAATGGGGAGATATTACATAAATGAGAGGAGGGATGTGTCTCACCACATTTCAGAGGAATGCAAACCATTCGTGCTTGCACGACCTGGGTTGGCATATTGCGTTTTACGGGAATTTCCTACATGCATGTGTGTGTGTGTGTTTGTGTGTGCGTGTATGTGTGTGTGTGTATGTGTGTGTGCGTGCTGTGTGTGTGTGTGTGTGTGTGTGTGTGTGTGTGTGTGTGTGTGTGTGTGTGTGCTGTGTGTGTGTGTGTGTGTGTGTGAATGTGTGTGTGTGTGTGTGACTGTCCTCGTAGCACGTAGCGGGAAAAGACAGAATGGCATTACCACATAAAACGCGTGGCCCAAAAATCACCTGGCAGGAACAGCTTTGGCAGCAACTGGCCTGCAATGGGCTGTGGGATTATGGGAAACAGAAGGAGAGAACCCAGACTTGCTTCCGTGCCGGAGCAATGAGGATTTGTGGAGCATGTCACTTGGGTTAGGCAGGAAAGAGGGAAGGCGCTTTGATTCTGAGTAAGTAAGTAAGTATTATATTATGATTGCCTTGCAAATTACAGATTGAGGTCCAGCAGGTTAATTTATCAAAATTTACGTTTAATTCCAACATGTCAATGGGGATCAAAGGCGCCAACATCATCTCTAGAGACCAGCTGGACTCGATTCGCAGCAAGGTCAGCTGGCTTAGACTCTGCTCGTTTTATGTGTGCATCAGATTTGACCAACTCGGCAAACAAAGCGGTAACATTTCCGTGCACAGGTGGTGGACCAGGGTGACGAGTACAACACAGAGCGGCTACGGCTAAAGGCTTTATCTGATGAACGTGCCCAAAAATGGCCCAATACACTCCAGGTTCGGGCCTGGAATGTGAACTCTAGACCTTAGAGAGAACACACACACACACACACACACACAAACACACACATATACACACATACACACATGTGCATAATTGCGCATACACACGCGGGCACGTGCACGCGCACACACACGCACATACGACATACGTGCCTAATTTTGCATGCACCCGTGTGCGTAACACACATACGGAACACATACATACACACACACACTCACACACACGCATATGCAAGCATACAGACACACACGAAAGCACCCGTGCATATTGGCCCACGCAGCCCACACACTCACGTGCACATGTTCTCATCGACCTGACACTGTAACTTTGCACACATTTGTACAATGTTTACAGTCAATAGTTGTAGCCTACATACGCACATGCATGTAGTTGTCTCCCTACAATTCAACGTGACGACGTGTCATAGCTAAACCACAATTTGAGTGTACTCCTATGAAAATAACCAGCCTGCATCTTTTCCACATCTATGATGTAGGCTGGAAGAGCCCGCAAGGAGCGGGCACGTTTAGAACGAGATGCAGCAGAGGAAAATGAGCGCGTTGAGGTTGGTGTCAAACATGATATGATGCATCCCAATGTGCAGAGCAAAAGCCAGCAGAGTTGACACTCCTCCAGGAGATGCAGGAATCACGACATGACTGTGTGTTGTTTTCTGTGTGTGTTTGTATGTGTCTGTATGCGTGAGTTTTTTACAACGGTGGTAATAGCACGCTACCGCGCACGGGCATGCTAGTAATTCCATTTTCCACCACCATGCAGGTCGATGCCATGGAGGCTGCAATCCAGGCAGAGCACAGGCGCATCCAGATTGAGCGCGCCAACAAAGTCCTGTTTGACGAGACAGACAAGGTTAAGACGCTGCACGGCAAGATGCTGGAGAGTGACTCCATCAAGGAGAACAAGGCCCTGGTGGATTACAAAAGGCAGATCGCAGTGCTGCGTAAGGCGCAGGATGCTGCCTTTGTGGATCAGCAGCGGCAAGCACTAGAGGTAAGACGCAGGGTTTTAGTCTGGTGCAGGTCCTGAGATCTTTGTTCTATTATCTGGAGACCAAGCGCAGCATGCTTGTAAAAGGTTAGCGAGCATATGATGTAATCTTAATGTAATCTTGTGAAAACTGAGAACGTACAGCGTTGGAGCCAGGGCGTGCCCATGAGGTTTTGCTCTTTGCAGTTGTCTTCATCTGAATTGTTTCTTCAACTGAATTGTTCCTGATAGTGTCCTTTGAGGGCAACCAGCAATTGATAATTTAAGGCTGTGAAAAGAGACAAAGCATCAGCCCTATTGCACAACCAAAGTTATCTTGAACTCTCTGTCCACAGGCGGCAGATACTGTGGAGCTGAAGAAGTATGAGGAAAGCCGGCAACGTGCCCTAGACCAGCGAGACGCACAGAACAAGCAGCTGGATGAATTGAAGGAACGCATCCTAGCAGAGCGAGCAGGCGAAAAAAAAGAGGGCTTACTCCTAAAGCAACGAGCAGAAATGGTAGGTTTGTGCGACGCGTGTTTTCTGCGTCTGATGGTTCAGCAGTTTGAAAAAGGAATGAGTCCATGTTTTTGTGAACAGCTTGGATGATAATGAGTGTGATAATTTCCATGAAGACAACTCCAGACGCATACGTGCTTACTGCTTATTGTTGACGTTTGCAGGCAACCTTAAAACGGTCATAAATTTGCTAACAATACCATTTTTGTTGTTCATGGAGGAATGGAAAATACTGTATTCTAAATACATGTAGAACTCTGTCCTGAGCGGATCACCTGGATCATGAAGAGCTGTGTCACAAGCCGAGCCCCCAACAGCTTGTATGTGCTCGCTTGTCTTTGCACAGGAGACGGCTGAAATGCGAGCGAAAGAGCTGGCCCGCATTGCAAAAGGCAAGGAGCACAATGAAGCCACTAAGGGTGCCAACCAAGCTCTGCAGACGTTCAAATTGAAGGAAATAGAGCGGCAAAAAGAGCAAGAGAGGGCTATCGAAGCGTATTCAGAAAAGAAAGCTTCACAAGTGGTGAGTGTTAGTTGTATCGGGCTGCCTACACAGCAGTCTGTGCCCCATGCTTGTGTTATCCTGTTCTGCTCCACTCAAGATCTATCGTTGCTTGTACACCAATTTGCGTGCGTGTAAGAGGTGGGCTCACACACTGAATCAGTCAAGTAATTGAACACATGCACAAGTCTTGCTGTGCATTGTAGGCAAGTATCGTAGTTTAGACACGTAAGGCTGCTTCAAATGCATGGCTTTTCACCTACTGCAGCGTGAGCGAGCAGAGCACGAGGCCAAGAAGCGTGCACAGAAAGAGGCAGAGCGGAAGCGCATTGCCGACGCAATGCAGCAAAACTACATAAACTGGCACACAAAGGAGGAGCAGGTAATAGGCGTTACCACCTAGCATGCTAGCATGAGGTGCTAGTGACCTTGCTTAAACCTGCAACGGTGGTCATTAGCACAAGTTAAACTTGAAAGCCAATTTCCAAGATCCTCTCACATTGCGAGTTCCTGCTGCGCTGTGCGTGTCTGGTGTGTACGTATGCGTGTGTGAGTATGAGTGAGCTTGTGTGTGTATGTGTGGTGTATATGCTTATGTGTTTAATTGTGTTTGCGTATGTGGGTGTGAATGGATGAGTGTAAACAGGGTGGGTTGATGACTATGGCTGAACGCTGCGGTTTGGTGAACCAGTGCAAGATATTTCTCATAAATGGGGTGGAACTTTTGTTTTGACATGCACGCAGCTACTGCAGCGTGATGTAGCAGCAGAGGAGGCACGGGTTATTATTCATACATGGGGTGGTGAATGCTAACTTTTGTTTTGACATGCACGCAGCTGCTGGAGCGTGATGTAGCAGCAGAGGAGGCACGGGTTATTTTTCATACATGGGGTGGTGAATGCTAACTTTTGTTTTGACATGCACGCAGCTGCTGGAGCGTGATGTAGCAGCAGAGGAGGCACGGGTTGATGCAGCACGTGAGGCACAGCGTCAGAAACGGGCTCAGCAAACAAAGGCAGCTGCAGACTGCAACAGACTGCAGCTTCAGAGAAAGGTGGGCTTCTACTCTCAAATAGCAATTGAGTATGGTCAGGCTGGTTCCTTGGACACAAGTAACCATTCTTGCGCTTGAAACCTGAGTTTGAGACAGAACCTTGGGACTGCAAAATATTCCAGCTTTTAGTGGGAAACAGGCGTGCTTGGCTTTATGCTCGCGCCTTTTGGACCATTTCTGAGGGGAATAGAACAAAAGTTTATTTAAACGTCAGCGTTTAAAGAACCAAAGCTCTTTCTGTCTAACCTTAAGGTCAAATGGACAAGGGCGCAATTTACATGTTCTAAGTTTTGACAACCTCTTTTCATTGTGGTTGGACATAATCAGCTTTCCCCCTTGTGCACGCAGGCAGAGCAGAAGGCTAGATCGCTAGCAGAGGATGCAGTATTTGCGGCAGCATGGCAAGAGCGGGTAAAGGAGCTGAAGCAAGAAGAGGGGGCAGAAGCAGCAGCTCGATTAGCGGAGGTGCGTGATTTTATTAAACGAATGTATTAAGGGCATACCACACATAGGACTCACACACAGCCCCTGCCATATGTTGCTCCTGGCATACACAGCTCCTGGCAACTACAGCTCCTGCTTTTGAAATGAAATTGAGTTATTCTGAGCTTTTTATGAGCAGACCACGCATGACCCAGGCTTTGAAGCCTCTAGAATTGAAAGATTGGGGAGCTGGGACTGGTAAAATCGAAAAAGACCAAAAAGTGGCCTTTTTTTGTACAAAGGAGCTTGACTGCGATAACCACCGATAAACAATGTGTATAACGCAAGTACCTGAATCAGTGGGAAGCAAAGGAAGTGCTCAGATCAGGCACAAGGAAGAAAGGAATGGTGCAATAGCAAAAGTGCTCTTTTTGCTGAAATCGAACCCAGATTTGGGGTTTGGCAAGTAATGGCGCAATAGTGGTCCTTGTACGACCAGCATAAGCCCCAAGTTAATCAAACAGGCAGAAAATTTAAAGCACAATGATGGATATTGTATATTAAAACTCGAAGTTATCTGACCTAAACATTGAACCACCCGATGACATTGAAAGAAACATTCCTGACTGGGTTTTCTCAACACAACAAAACCTTCCAACTCGACATCAAAGCCATCCAGATGGCGTGTTAGTTATGCCCATTGAGGGAAGAGGCAGGCACTTCGATCCCAAACAGATTCCCACTAGGGACAGAGGCATACATCTTGTAGAATTCAAATTCTGCTCAGACATAAACCCGCAACAGACATTAGAAAAAGCGCACAACCAACATCAACCTCTTATCCAGCGTCTACGAACAAGGAGCCTCCGAGGCATCTCTCAAATCAACAAAGTCACACTTCATGTTATACTTCTTGGAGTCGGGGGCACAATCTATAATCAGTACACCATAACACCTCTACTAAACTTGGGCATCCCCACGCACAAAGTGCACCAACTAGCTACTAAACTACACTGCCATGCAATAAAAAGCTTAAACAAGATCACAAAAACAAGACACAAAATACACTTTAACAACAGTGATAATGGGGGATCTGGAAGGGGTTACTGGTAGAGTGGCTGGCTTCAGGAGGGCTAGGCGCAGGCCAGATCGCATGGCTGACAACCCGCCGGATCCTCATTAGTCTCTGTTGTTTCTTTTGTTTGTCTTTTGGTGGGGCTCTGGCTAGTGCGAGCACTAGTTGAGAGCCTTTCCTTAATGCACGCTGGTGACTTCCAGTATAGACATACTTTTACCTTTTTTTTTTAAACGCCTATTTTTGCCTTGTTGGTTTTGGCCACCCTAAACAAGCACAACCTGCTGAAGCATGTCCGATGAAAATTTGCAAAGCTTATTGCTTCTCTAACACGTCATTTGGGTGGCTGATTGCAGGCGAAGAAGTTGATGGATTTCCAGAAACACCAGGCAATGACGAAGGCACGGAAAAAGGCTGCTGCAAAGATGGAGGAGCTTCACGAAGTAGCACAAATACAGCTCAGCTTACAAGACCAGGTGCGCCTCACTGTGTTGTGATGGAGGAAAAGGAAAGTGCGGGTTTCTTAGTTTTGGTAGTACAACGACGCTCATAGAAAGATGCGTGCATACAACCAAGGCGTAACATGCTTATACAGCAATGTCCTCATTGTTTGTTCCACCCCCATGTTGCTGGCTGTGCAGGAGGATGTGTTCAGGCAGTATGCGAAGGAGTGCATAAGCGAGTACACATCACGAGGCAACTCGACCGTCCCGTTACAGCTGATGTTAAACAAGAAGGAAGGCTTGCAGCCATTCATGCCCTAGGCCTTTGGCGGCAAAGCAGTATTAGATTAGAGTAGCTAGCCAGAATTACCTGTACTTGTTTTATTATGCTAGTTCTTGGTGGGGCTCTGGCTAGTGAAAGCAACAGACGAGAGCCTTTTCTTCTTGCACGCTAGTGTTTTATAGCGTAGACTTTTACTTCTACTTTATGCTAGTTCAATGGACAAGTTGGTGGATGATTTGAGTTGTATAACAACCCCCAAGAAATGTTAGCAGGCAGCTCCCCTTAGGCCCCTGAGGTCAAGTCAGTGAACAGCCCCTTGCGCACCAGCAACAGCTATTTCACGTCTCTTTCTTAGTCCTCTTTCTCATGTTTTTCATGGATGTTTCCCCTTTTATTTAGCTAGTTGTGGCTTCAGGCTTTTTCCAATCAAGCTTTTGCTCAGGTGACCCCTGAGGCATATATAGCGATGTAACCCTACCTAGATGAGAAAGGCTGATGCATACACCAAACTGCTTACGTGTTCCGTTTGTGAATGTGATTGCACTTGTGTAAGTGTGTGTGTGTGTGTGTGTGTGTGTGTGTGTGTGTGTGTGTGTGCCTTCATCAATCAACACGTGCCGCTTCACGTGGAGAACCTGATGACAGGTCTGTCACGCACAGTTGCTTGCGGTACATCCTGTGTTTGTTTTTTGCACAGCAGAACCTGTGTTTGAGGTGTGTGTTTCTTACACAGCACGGAGAAGCTGCGTGCAGGACCTGATGACACAGGACAGCGAAATGGAGGACATTTACAGAACTTAGAATGCTTGGCGCTCAGTTTTTGCTAGTTTGATTAGCGTTGAATGTTATGAAACAGTTGTCCGAAAATAGCTTTACGTCAGAATCTAAGTCAGGAGGAAAATCAAACAGCAGACTCGGCCTGAAATTTAACTATATTGTGTTTACACTGTCTATTCCTGGTAAAAGTGGTCGGAAATGCGTTCACAGCAAGAACACTAGATATGACTTAGAGGGCAGCCCCCTAAGGGCTGCAGTTTGAGCCATGGCAAGCCTCCAAGTGACTCCAGAGATCTTGGAGATACGTGATGCTCATTGCCTGGGAAACACCAAGACTCTGGTTTTAGTCAAGGCAAGGCAGTAAGCCGTTAAGCAAGCTTTCCCTCCGCACTTCCCAGCTGAGTAGCTCCTCTGAGTAGCTCCCACCACCTGTCACCTTGTTGTGTCAACCCCTGCAGAATGTTGAATCGCGGACGCGGACAGTGCGGTTCCGACCCCCTAAAACCAAGTACTTCTCCGTGTTGAACCTCCCTCAGTCCCAAAAACTCTCACCTGGACTGGAGCTGGCAATCGAGGTATTTGTGAGCTCTCTGTCCTCAATCTTACTGTGCTGCTGCACAGTCATGTGGTGTGCCGACTCATGCAGCATATAAGGTAGAGGTGACATGGGCAGACACATGCGAATCACGTCCTCGCGCGCTTTTACATAGTGATGTCAACATGTTTCGCCTCATTGCAGCGAGAGTGTGAGATGCAATTGCATGCCACCAAAGCTGTTTTGCATGCCTCCACTTCTTTCTGTCTGTTAATTTATGTCGAGCACGTCATGCAGTTGATCCAACTGTCTCTATCACACTTCACCCCTTCGTGACCATTTGGTGTTTTTTATGACTAACCGCTAACCGTGCACAATGATCGCAGGTCACATTCCATGGCGAGCTGCTAGTGGGCCCAGACCAAAAAGAAGAGGTCCAAGATAAGCTCGTGATCCAAGTGAGCGGACCTAAACTGCACAAGTGCAGCACATCCTGATATACAAAATATACAAAATGTTGCAGAGCTGAGGCCTTACTTACACACACACGCACACACATGCGTGTACATTCACACACACTCAAAACATACATGTACCCACGCCAACTACCATAAATGTTTAGGTGGTGCACATATACACACATGCACACTCTCACACACACACACACACACACACACACAATCTCTCCAGTCTGACAACGGGAACTATGACCTCATCTTACGTGCCCTCCTGCCCAAGCCCGACATACGTCTGGTGGGAGACCTCATGTTTGGCCTTTTGCCTTTGGACAGCAAAGCCTCAAAGACCTTCAAACTAGTCAACCATGGCATGCAGGCGGTAACATACCGGGTGGATTGTGAGAAGTGAGTGCCGAGCTTGCTCATTGTCTCTGTCAGGACAGTGTGTGTGGGCAGGGGATGCCTGCTGTATTGCTAAATGCAAATTCATTGTGCCGGGGGTGGTTGGGTAAGAGGGGGTAGGCTTGTCAGATATAGCTGTGTTCCCTTACTTACGGTTCCCATGCTTGCATGGTCTACAGAAGTATGTGTCTAGGCTGTGGCAGTCTAATGGGCGAGGTGGGGTGAGAGTGAGCCTGAAAGGAGGCCTTCTGCACATACTTGTCCATCCGTGGCAGCAGCAGGCCAGTGTCTTTCGGCCAAGCAGAAAAATAAGGCACAGAGGCACAAGTACAGTTCTCAAGTCTCATGTTCTATTCCTGCCTGGTCAGAAAAAATTGCCACAGCCTAGTACACCTTAAAGTCAATCATACACATGCGCTCGTGCACATGAGTACCCCAGAGTTTTGTGAATATAACGATGGCTGTGCATCACGCAGGACTTGCAACGTTGTGGTGGAGCCTAATGCAGGTACGGTCCCTCCAGCTAGCTTGGGTGCCGAGCCACATCTACGCCAGCCGTCTGAGGTCAGTCGTCCATGCATATTGACACATACAACCAAACACCCACAAATACACATGCACGCATGCGTTTATAAACCTGCAAGACGCGTTCGTGTTCAACCCCCCCTGAGCCCCACACCCACCCACTGACTCTCACACACTTGCACGCATGTACACACACACACACACAAATGTACACAGGTCAGCCACACACACATGTACATGCAAACACACACACGCACACGCACACACACAACACACACACTCACACATGTACACAGGTCAGCCTTAGTGCCACACTTACAATGGCTGAACTCGGCACCGCTTCTGGTGATGTGTCAGTGACAGTGGGGGATGCTGCCAGCGGGGAAGTGCGCAAGATCACATTCTCTGCCACTGCCGTGAGCCAGGTGGGTCTGTGCCTGCTTTTGCCATGCATGCGTTGGCATGCATGATGCTACTGCTTTGCATGCTATTTTAACTGAACGTGATATTTTAAAGTTGCACAGTGCGAGGGTATTTTAAGGCAAATGCAGCATAGAGTAGAAGCGGGATGGAAACAAGTCTTGTTCGTGGCTTTACTTATGACATCCTTTGCGGAGGACAAGCAAACAGGCCTGTCTTCCCTTTCCCTGGTTTTGGTTTTGTACGATTTTTTCGTAGAATTCCTTCATTACAGCCTAGCAGTCAGACCTTGATGGTAGGCTTCTCGTATAATCTTGCAACCTAGCTCACATTTGTGTTATAGGTGTTGCTGCAATAGAGCCCAGCAAGGGCAGATGTCAAATGTTGTCTTTTTGACTCTGCAATGTACGCTGCCCACACTCCAGACGTTCGAGGTGTTGGATGCCAACACGGGGGCTCAAATAAAGGAGCTGGACTTTGGTGCTCACTTCTTTGGGGAAGTCTTGCATCGTTCCATAGTAATATTCAACAACGGACCTGTCGAATCAAAGTTCCTTCTCACGTGAGTATTGACTGTTATGTTAGTCCGCACAGCTTTATCAGCACGTAGGAAAGAGCCCTGGACTCAAACCTCGCCCAATGTTCACAATGTGCAAAGGAAATGTGTCGTGAATTCTGAGGGGGGGGGATTTCTGCCCACGTGCCCACGTGCTTGCAAAGAATCTTCAGCTTCTACTGTAAAATGTCAGCTCATGCCATTGTCCTGACAAGTGCCCCTGACTGAAAGCTCAAGATGACGATGCAGCATGAGGTATCAAAGAAGCTTTATCTGCAGCCGTTGCTGATCACAATGAACAGTTGTTGATCATGAGAGATGTGGATACAGCGTAAAAGCCTCCACTCAGTTTATACTCGAACCATACAGGTACGGCAGCATGGGGGAGATCAAGGTGAAGCTGGGTGACAACAGAAAGAGCTCAAATGGTGGCAACGACCCTGAGGACCCTTATGCCGACCTCATCCTGGCCACACGCCAAAAGGTATGGTTGAGCTGGAGCTGAACGAGTTGTTGAAAGTTGCACACATGCACACAGACAGACAGACAGACAGACAGACAGACAGACAGACAGACAGACAGACAGACAGACAGACAGACAGACAGACAGACAGACAGACAGACAGACAGGCAGACAGACAGACAGACAGACAGACAGACAGACAGGCAGACAGACAGACAGACAGACAGACAGACAGGCAGACAGACAGACAGACAGACAGACACGCACAAACAGACACACACAGAGACAGACACAGAGACAGCACACACGGAGACATACACATATACAGCACACACATGCTCACATCCAAACAAACACGCTCAGTCCACGTGGCGATAAGGGTCTAAACATGTTTGGAACGTATTATACTGCCTTTGACTGCTCGCACCCAGTCAGGTAGAACGTTGATGCTGCCAGCGACAGGTCCCCAAGGTGGCCTGCTAATTCGTAGCACTGACCTGTCGAACCACGCTTGCTTCAAATGGGCCCCTGCCTCTGTGATATTTGTGTGCAGCTGCGCTCCAAGGCCACCAACGACAACCCCTACACCTTTGTGCCCTTGAGCAGTGTCATCCCTGCTTACTCCAAGACCAAGGTCACCATTGAGTTTGCTCCCAAAGTGAGTGAGCTGAGACAGCCGTTTCACTGATGCCAAAGCATCGTGCTTTGCACTGAGAACCCCAAAACAATGACATGCTTGCTTGTAGAGTGAGTGAGCAGGAAATCCTCTTCACTCGCGCTGACAAATGAAAGTTAGACGCTTGCATGTCCGTCCTCTTTCTGGCAAAATTGAAACCGACCCCCCCCGCTTCCTTACCTTACCTTTCCCCTCTGATGCAGCATGTTCGACATTAATACAGGACAAATTATATACCAGGCCTCAACTGTCACTTCGCGTGTGCAAATCTTATACCTCTGTACCAGAAAATCACAACTTGCCCTCTTGGCAAAGTCCTGGCATCTTTGCTGAATGAAGCTATACACTTATGTGCACATGCACGCTGACAATTACACGTGCATACGTAAGAGACGGTACCAAAGCTGTGTGCACGCCCCACTCGCTCCCCATAGGGCATTCCAAGCACTAAAGGCTTTTCCTCCCAGCTAGCCGGGCCTGAGGCTGCCTCACGCACCTTTGAAGGAGTGACCCTCATTGAATTTGCAGGTAATTGAACCAGCCAAGCGTCTTGTGTAACGTAAACCCAGCATGCATGCTATGCTGGTGAGCTTGTAATCAGTCATTGTTCATCTGCCATACAAATTTAGTGAAAGGGCAGTTTCAACCCTCAAGCATTTCCAAGTCACGTCATGCACCTGATAATTTGCTTCTGGCCGACATTCTTTGCAGGCTTTCCCCCCTCCACTTGTATGAAGCTGCCAGTCAAAGGGAAGGGGATGGCTTGCGGCTTGTCTGCCTCACCCATGGTGCGTGGCATTTAAGTGTGCGTGTATGTATGTGCGTGCGTGTGATTGGATATGTTTGTATATTTGCGCGTGTGTGTACGTGCTTATGCGCGTTTATGTGTGCGTGTATACCTTAATTGTGTCCGTAAGGACAAAAAGTCATAATACCTTCAAAAGGCAATCAAGGTTTTTGGTGCATCAATTCAGACTTTATAAAGCGTGCTCAAATAATGCTTTACTCATCTGCACAAAAACACGGTCTTTAACAGCTCCATCTTACTGTCGTTTGTGATCTGCTGCTCACGTTCAATGCTTTGCATTCAGGTTTTGTTGCCAAGACTTATAAGCCAGCGAACAGCAATTGAGACAAAACTGTTGAATTTGTCCGTTTGTCTTGTTGTAGCAAAGGATGCAGAAGCGCACCCAAGCACAGGCAACACAAAACAATTTTCATTTGTACACGTAAATACGTATTTGCACGGACATGCACACACACACACACTTGCAAACCCTCTTACCCCCCCTCACACAAACACGCACAATCACACAAGCGCAGTTCCTTGAGTTTGGGGATGTAGCCACGTACGCCTGGGCAGATCAGTTGGTCACCCTGTCCAACGCCAACACCCTCTTGCCCATCGTCTTCAATGCCGCAAAGACCTCTCCATATTTTGACATCCAACCCAGCAGCGGGCTGATCCATGCAGGCCAACAGCAGCAGGTGCGTGCAATTCAGAGCTTGTTGCGTGTCCATGACCCATCGTATTGCAAAAGCTGCTGTGTACCGGCTCTGTAGACATTAGTTGTGCTGTAACCTGTGCATACAAGAGAAGAAACCAATCACGCTTTCTTTTGCGCTGTGTGTACATAACGTACCTCACCCCACCAAGGAACCTGGACCGTTTTCTCGACCGTGAGAAAACTTCAAACAATGCTTATGCTTGACACAAATATGCTTGCACAACACAAACACCTTACAGGTGCTCGTGCGCTATGAGCCAAAGGCGTTGGGAAACCATTCCGCGTCTTTGGGTCTCAGCATTTCCAACGAGGCTGGGTTCAACGTGCAAGAGTTAGCCCTGCAGGTGTGTGTGTTAAATGTATGTGCAGCTCCCCTGCTAAGATTCATAAATTATGAGGTTTGAAGTAGATGCGCGGGTTGTGGCAGGTTATTGAGATTATGAAATGAGTATGAAATAAATTTGCAAGTCGCCCTGCAAAGGAATGTGACGTTACTGATTATGAAATGATAAGCTAATTGAGCAGGTAGTCCTGCATGAGTATTGTGCGCTAAGATGTGTTGATGCAGAGGAACAAAGCCTGAGGGTTGCAATGCTGATAATTTGGCTGTAACAAAAAAAGGAGCCATGCAAGAAAATGGGCAAGGTGGCTGATATGATAGACTACAAGGTCTGGGCTAAGTGTTGAGAGTTTAGAGTAATGCTGTGCTACTTCACTGTGAAACCTAATGGCTGTGATACCTGTGCAAGAGGTCTGTGGGGTGCTGCATCAATAAGTAAAAGCACGCCTTTGACTAAGAAGGCAGTGCGACATGTTTGCTGTGTATGTTTGGTAGCACAAGGCCTGATGCCTGTTGAGCCTCCCAAACAGCCTTGCCTCTGTGCCCCTTCCGTCAGAAAAACTCTGGCCCCCCCTGCGTTTTTCCTCTTGTCACACCTTTCTGAGTTGCGACGGTGTCAAATTTTGTGTGGCAGGTGTGTGGAACAAGTATGTACCTAGGCCAGAAACACATGCCAGTAGGGGGGACGGACAAGCTGCCCCAGGACTTTGTGAAAGCCTCGAGATACGTGGGAGATGACCAGGTGGGTTTGCAACTTTTGTACTTGAGGGTATGCTTTTATGTGTTGTGCTTGCTTCTTTGATTGCTGCCGTTTTTTTTAGACTTATGTGTGCCTCTGATTGTTCTATCTAACGATCTAAGTCCATTCTGGATGCTCCACACTGACATCAGACTCAAGGACTTACAGCCAAGCAGTAGCATTCAAGTGAGGATATAAGCAAAGAGGAGCCAAAACGACAAAAGACATCAATGTCCCTTCCCTTATTTGGCTGTTTTGTCATTGTTCAGGCTGCTCAGGTATCAGAGTATGTGTCAGCGTTTATAAAAATCACAACTGCTCATATTCTGCTTAGGTGCTAGCCTCCAAAGTTGCCGCACGTGCCCGCACACTCAAACACTCTCTCCCCCTCTGGGAGCGTGAGAGCGTGGTTGAAGCACTGCAAAATGTGGCCAATGGAGCCGCGATGTCTATGGGGCGTGACGAGTTCATTACCACAAAAAAGCACAGGTACAATGGTGTAAGCAATGTCATGCGTGTGCCTACATGATGTAGCTGGATGCAAGATTTGGTTGAAATGGTAGTACATATGACGAAGCCCTTATTATTAAGTATATCTCAGAAACGCATGTTCAAACGGTATCAAATCCAGGTGCCTTTATTTGAGGAAGGTTGCACTTACACCTGAAGTTATTCTATTTTTTTCCCAGTCTTCCAGACTTGTGCTCTACTCTGTGCCAGTAGACACCACGATCATCGTGCATACGAACACCTATTCTATGCCGTACGTGCATTTGTAGAGAGAAGTATGTGGAAGCAATGCGTGAGAGGCGCACCACGCACATGAAGGCCCAGATCAGTAAACAGGTGAGCTCGCTGAACAAGAAGTCTGTAAGTGTGTGTGGGATTTGCGATGATGGTGCAATTGACCTTTGACTTTTACATCCATGTTTTCTGATGCAACAGGGCCAGGTAAATCAATTTGTGAGTTGGATGTGATAGGATGTGTGGAGCGGTGTGCCTGTAAGTGGTGTATGATAGTCAAACAGCAGTTTGAATTGTCTCCTGGCAAATTTTGACAGTTCACTTTCCATCCAGCTGTACCGATTAGAATCGAACACAGTGGGTGAAATCTTCTGCCTTTGTGGTTTTGTTGGTTTAAGAATGTGTCGATGCGGCTAGACACTCATTTGAGGACTCACTCACTTCCTTACTGTTAACACGCCTGGATGCGCAGGTGGATGACAGTGACGTAAACCTGGGTATGACACAGCACAGCGGGCTGAAGCCTTTTGAGCCCCACCTACCAAAAGGGGTCGACCCTCTGTGGACTGTAGGAGCGTCTGAGGAGGCCAAACCTAGGCAGCAACGTGCTGTCAGGTGTGTGTGTGTGTTTGACAGTCTTAACATGCAAAAGTAAGGACTTCGTTTGCATGTACCATATCTTGAAGGTGGAGGGCATTAGAGCAGCAGGCTTGATAAATGAAGAATTTTAGTTGTTTGCAGAGTTGATGGGTTCAAAGAACCCTTGTTAGGGCCTGGCACTAAGGGCTGCGCTTACTGGCATTGGGGGTTGCTACTGTTATAACCATTGCAGTGATGCCAACTTCATGGAGTGCCTCTGTAAAAAATTGGCGCTAATACGAATCAGCTGACCTTATTTGGCCCTTCTGTTTGCATGCAATGATGCTGGGGCTGATGCGATGTTGGGATACTCTTCAGATGGACACCCAAAGAGGCCTTCATCTGTTATTTGTTTGCCGCTTGTTCTGCACACAATTTAGCATACACGGTTGAACCGCCATTGTGTGCAGTGAGGCCGAGGTTGAGGGGGTGCCCCTGTATAAGGCACGGCCAGAGAATGATGCTGAGAAGGCTGCATGCCTGCGGGAGCTGACCAAGGAGGAGATCAACAAACTGGTGGTCGGACCAAAGGTGAGATGTCCGATACATGACGTGCAGGAGTGTGGCAGGAAAGCAGTCGATAAATTGAGGTCAAGACACTGTGTCGTGGAGAGTTGGTCAAGGCAAGATGGCAGCTGAATATTTGAAGGCTGTGCATAATGATGTGCATCACGACGTGATTAATGACTGGAATATTTGAAGGCTGTGCATAATGACGTGCATAATGACTGGAATATTTGAAGGCTGTGCGTAATGGTGTGCATAATGGATGGAATATTCGAAGGCTGTGCATATAACGACACGAGGCACAGAGCACAAGCTGACATTCGACTTTTTTTAATCCACCACGTCGCATACCTTGCAATCGTTTAATATGACAGTCACAGAGGGAAATTATCAGAGGGGGTCAATGGAGCAAATGTCCTGAAATGTGACTTTTTTATACAAATTATTGACAAATCATGTTTGAATGATGTAACTAGATGGTTCATGAAGTTTGGGGCCAAAAGGACCACCCCAGTGGACTGGACAGAATTCCAGTTAAAATTTTGGCACTGAGTTTCCACATAACAGGCCACCACGCCCCAAGCAGGACCTCTTATCATCCCAAAACAAGACAGGAGAACTTCACTCCATTTTGTTGTAATGATATTTATTTATCAAAAGTACACCATTTATTTAAAAATGATCCAGATAGGTGCAGTATCTAATGAGATCTGGCGGATTGGCAGTGAAAAGTAGGGTTCACGCCGCGGGCAATAAGACATGTGCACCCATGTTAAAAAATATAAAGCTCAGGTGTTATCAGCAGCTACCTTTGGGTCCTAAGCTCACAATTTGCAAACATGGGTGCCCATACTCAATTCACATTTCTAAAGTACCCCTGTTTGGGGCCTCCGTTGACCCCCTCTGGAAAATCATCACCTGATGTAAAGAGGCAGGTACAGAGAGACGAGGCGCCGTCACCTGGACCTGCTCTTTCATTTGTGCTCTTAACTTCCCTCAGCAACGCTTGCTTTCTAGGGTCCGTATACCTGCATGTATCATGCCCTTTTGAGTCGTGCACTCCGCACTTGAGCCCACTTGAGCAGCCTGCAAGGAATAAAAATATGGGCAAATCAGAGGGAGGTTCACCACATCAGTTTAAGTGTTTAAATTCCTCGTCCCTTCCATTTTGTTTTGCTCCACAGGTCATAGACTGGGGCACCGTAAGTGTGGGCACCAGCAACACCTGCCACCTAATGGTCATTAACACGCTCAACACACCCATCCACGTGGTCCTTGACATCAAGGCAGTGCGTGAGCTCAAAGGGTCCAAAGCCACCTCTCAGGTGTGTGTGTGTGCGTGTGTGTGTGTGCGTGCGTGTGTGTATGTGTGTGTGTACACATGTTCAGATGTTAAGCATGCGTATTTTTGCCTGGCATCTGTGTACTTGATTTCAGGGGCAACATCAGTATTTTCATCAGTAAAACTGTACCGTTACCTCAACTGCTTCATGTCCCAGGTCATTCCTCCCGGAGCACGAGCAAAGTTCCCCATGACTCTCATAGCCAACGACATCCGCACCTTCACTGAAAAGGTAACAGTAGGATGGCCTTTGGCAAGAAGCAAAATGCAGCCCTCAACAGATTGCCGGCGTCGCTGTCATTCTCTTGAATTTTCCTAGCAACCTCCTCTCTGTCTTTGCTGTCCCCAGCAATTGTTCATGATGCATTTGACACATGCACCTGCAATCTGATCAATTCAGCAATGCAACCTGATCAATACAACAGTGCACTCGTTCATTCTGTGTGTCATTTGCACCACCACCTTCCGCAGCTGGAATACTGCATCAATGGCTCCCACGTCCTGCCCCTGACAGTATCTGCCAGCGTGGTGCCTGTCACAATCGAGCTCAGCTTGGATGAGCTGCACTTTGAATTCTCTCTGGACAACTGGGACACGTACATTGAGAAGGTGGGAATGAGGTGCTGCTCTTGCATGAGCTCAAGGCTTTGCCTTGACCTGCTTCACGATGCCAGCTTGCCTGCACTAGTGATGGTGGCTAATACTAGAATTCTTAGCATGCAAATGCCTGCTATTCCACAACACCTGTGTGTGTATGGCAGCTATTCCACAACACAAGGGAGTGTGCTCGCGTCGTTCATTGCCTTGCCTTGCTGAGATGGATGGATTATCAGGGCAGCACAGCCTGTCACCTTTGCTAAAACACTGTCACCTTTGCTAGTACACTGTCACCTTTGCTAGTACACTGTCACCTTTGCTAGTACACTGTCACCTTTGCTAGTACACTGTCACCTTTAGTATGTATTGCTCGGGGCAAGTCCCTTTCCTGCCCAGTCTCTCTCCTAAAATCCTTGTTGGTGAAGGCAGGATCCCTGGGCAAGCAGCAAATACACTGTCACCTTTGCTAGCACATTGTCACCTTTGCTAGTACACTGTCACCTTTGCTAATACACTGTCACCTTTGCTAGTACACTGTCACCTTTGCTAGTACTCTGTCACCTTGCAGACGCTCCTTTTGCACAACCCGCACAAGTTCTTGGTGGAGTACTCCCTCACCTGCAGCCCCTACGAAGTGTACACTGCTACACCAATCATGGGCGCTGTGAAGCCTCAGGTTGGTCTTGCACTGTCTTCTCAAGTCACGGCTGCTACATGTAGGTGTAGGTCGTTCTCTTGTCACAGTCTTCCGTCCTCTGTTGCGCTTGCAGGATTGCAACATCTTGTCAGTGGAAGGCATTCAGAGTTGACGTGGTTGCCATGTTGTCAGAACTGCGTTGCATGCATGTATCATTTCGTGACGTGTTAGGGCAACCCAAAAAGTGATATTAGTTAGTCCTCTGTCGAATTCAGACTGCATGTGATGATACTTCACAATGTGTACAAGCAACAAAGCATCAATAGGCCGGGATTGTCCAGCAAATGGTACATACGTAAACGTATACGAACAATGTACGTGACCAACTTCCAGTTCCTGAAAAGTTGTGCAAAAAAACAGGATCCTTTCCGTGCACTGATGATCCTTCCCTCTACGCACCCAGCCTCTAGCTCTCACTGCCTTTTTCTCGGTTTCTTGTGTTTGCAGTCCAGTGCAGAGGTTGTGGTGCGCTGGTCTCCTCCTTTGGATGGCAGCGGTGCACAAGGAATGGCGCAAGAAGGGTCTTTAGTTCTCAGTCTTGTGGGAGGTGACCACCCCAGGCGCATCTTCTTACAGGCAAGTATTGTTTTGTATGAGGTGTTGAATACACACATAGGAGGCTTGCTGGCGCTTCAGGATCGCCATCCCTCTCTTCCCCTCTCTCTCTCTCTCTCTCTCTCTCTCTCTCTCGCTCTCTCTCTCTCTCTCTCTCTCTCTCTCTCTCTCTCTCTCTCTCTCTCTCTCTCGATACCATACCACCTGCTCTAATCGCAACCTTAATATTTCCACAGGGTGTCCTGCCTGAATCAGCACTGCGCTTGCGTGACAAGGTGCTAGATGCAGGCGCCGTGCCCTTGGGAGCAACCCAGGTATGACCATCGGGGCTGCAACCATAGATAGAAATGAACGGGTACAGAAAAGGGGGGGGCTGCAAAGTGTGGATGAGCATTGCTGAGCATTGCGATGTTTCGTAGCAAAATGTACACAATGGTGCATCATTGGGCAGCATTGCCTAGCAGTGCTCTGCATTGCATAAGGAGCACAGTGCGCCACACCACTCCCTTGGCAAATTGTCTCCCAGCTTAAAAGCACCCTCACCCTCCTCCCGTAACGCAGACGCTGACAGCCCAGCTTTGCAACTCCGGCACGCGCGCTGCTGCCTTCTGTGTCATGCCCAACCCTCTGCTCAAGGTAAGACGCACTTACCTGCCGTATAAACGTTTGTCCGCCCCTCTACGTAAAGTCTTGTTTAATGTCCGACCCTGACTGAAGGTACAATCACACTGAATCGAGGGCTGTATTTATCACCTTGCACAAGGGCTGTATTCATCACCTTGCACAAGGGCTGTATTCATCACCTTGCACAATGTTTGACCGTACTTATAGTGCGTGTGAGCATCCTTTCTGCTTTGAGCATCCCGCACACATTATTTTATTTCTACTTTCAGCTCTCTTTCTCTCTGCTGTGCACTTTACCGTCCTGTAGGTCCAACCCATGCGAGCAAAGGCATCCCCCGATGAAGTGGTGGACGTGGAGGTCACGTTCTGCCCTCTCCATGCTGGAATCCTGTCGACCATGCTTGAACTCCAGGTCATATGAACTGCTGCTTGATGTTTTAGCTTTCAGAAAGTCTGCTGGCATACTAATACTTAGCACTGTGACAAATGCTGCTGTTGCTAAAACTCTGAGGTTGCCTGCTGCAGGGCAACAAGCTGCAGCAGGTCCGCACAACAAGCTTACACAATTCTGCTCGTCTAACGCTGTTGCTCCCCAATTGTTGAAACCGCGGTCATTTATGCGGTCTTGAAATGTTCAAGCGTTAAGCTGCTCCACGGCCTCTTGTGTGCAACTTGCAGGTTCAAGGTGGGAAGACATTGAAGCTGCCCATCAAAGCTGAAGCCGTGGTTCCTAAAGTGGAGATCCTGCAGGTGTGCAGAGTGTCAGCGCTAGTATCTGGACGACTGCTGCTCCTGCATGAGACTCCAAGCAAGCCCTAATTCGCTTGATATAGAAGCAGATAAGTCCATTTTGAGCCGCTTTCAATTTGGCCGGCTCATTTAACTGTGTTGTTATCGCTTCACAGGATGAGTTCAACTTTGGTGCGGTGTACATTGGAACCTTGCGCCGTTTGCCCACCACTTTAGTCAACACAACAAGCGTACCTGCCAAGCTGAAAGTGGATTTTGTGAGTAGGGGGTAGTGGGATCGGTAGTGTAAGTAGGGGGTAGTGGGATCGGTAGTGTGAGTAGGGGGTAGTGGCTAGTGGATTTTATAAGTAGTGGGTAGCACACCAGAATGCAAGCAAGTCGTGGTTGGGATGAGGAAAGCTGTGTGTGTTACGTGCCGATGCTGTGAACGTCTACACGTATAAGCTATACTGCTGAGAAGGGAGCTAGATTTTGCATGTCTAAAGGCTCAGCTGTTTCCAGTGTTAGCCAGGGCCGTGCAGGAGTCAGACATGGAGGCTTGCTCATAACAACACACGCACATGCACACACACACGCACGCACACGCACACACACACACACACACACACACACACACACATGCGCAGCTTCAGAGCCCTGACCTCCGATTGAACATTGCAAAGGAAGCATGGAGCGTAGCTGAGTACGACACGTGCCCCCTGCAAATCATTGGGCCCTCCGGTGCATCCCGTGCTTTAGGCAGGAACAGCTCATCAGACAACAGGGGACTTAGTGAGTACTTGCGCGCAATTACAAGTGCATGTATTACGTGAGTGTGTATTCACTGTATCTCTGTACCTGTGTGTGCATGTGGGTGTATGTGTGCATGTTTGTGTGCCAGCTTCAGCAGGAGCTGGAGCGCCTTTGTAGGATCAATTTAAATCAGAACGGACACTCTCTCATTCCTCAAACAGGTTCATCGCGTCAGAGCAGACGCAGCTCCGCCTCTGGTTTTGGCTATGGTGATAGTGGGGGCTCGAAGTACCTCATCACCCTTAACGCTAAGTCAGAGCTGCAGCTCCAGGTAACAAACATTCCAGATCACCGTACAGGCATTATGCCGTTAATATTACAGCAACAATCTACAGACAGGTCAGCACATACAAGCACATGCACGCACACACAAAAACGTTCAAGCCAGGCAACTCCTTTTATAAATTGTGCACGGTCGTACAATGGTAATTGGCAGAACGTTTTGGTTGTTGCTGTCAAATTAAGGAGAGAAGCCGCAATTCTAAGGACACTTGTACGAACTGCATAAGGTGCACTAAAATCGTATCACCAACACTGTCCGTAAGGGCCGGTATGAGGAAACATCCACCATCAATCTGCCTTGATCTGGGAGAGGGCAACATCTCCACCTTTCGCCCCTCTCCCCAATTCACCTCAGGCTGGTCTCAAGGTCCCAAACGACTATGCAGGCAGACGATTTGTGCTGCTTCCCAGCAGCTCTGTGCAGTCTACCATTACAATGCAAGCTTAATGTATGGCACTACTGTTGTTAAAGGGTTAAGAGAACGCACTGCAGCTGGAGCCATACATTTGACTCATCAGACTTCTGCACTCTTTTCTCTCTCTCTCCCCCCCTCTCTCTCTATCTCTCTCTCTCTCTCTCTCTCTCTCTCTCTCCCTCTCCCTCTCTCTCTCTCTCTCTCT
>Ga0307963_1000443_pt1:2500-27266 | contig 27266 bp, 13 predicted proteins | sample OrgLakmetagen594_FD_201829 | JGI IMG/M metagenome (GOLD analysis project Ga0307963, IMG submission 201829) | Saline water microbial communities from Organic Lake, Antarctica - #594 | ecosystem: Environmental > Aquatic > Non-marine Saline and Alkaline > Saline | place: Antarctica... | reverse complement strand
CGGGGGTGCATCTGTGTCATCAAAACATGAGGGAATGACTGCCACCAATCTGCATAAACTTGGGTTGCAGAGGGAGGCCTTTTTCGCGTTGGTCGTTATAGATGCATTTTATAATAATGAATTTATATTCCGACTTTTGTTTTATCGGTCCCGGTGATTTATTCGGTCAGGATGGAGGGTGGTCAAAATATTCAGCTGAAGAGCGCAGGTGACTGAGCAGGAGGTGAATCACCAGACTCCCAAAGAGGGGATTATTTGGAGCAGTATCCGGAGTTTACCCTTTTCACGGCAAGTTATTAAAGGCCTCCACCTTGCAGGGAAATCGGTCATTCTTACACCAGCGGGGTTAACTGTCTATACTAGCTCTGCAAGGAGGAGTCAGTAGCGTTTTAGGTAATAATCGAATTTTTTGCATTATGGTGACTTGCAGGTATAATGTCCCAGTTGTGTCCCCGGGAAAAACAAAAAAGTGAGAAAAAACAAAACATAACAAAACAACCAAAACGGATTTTATGATAAATAAAGAAGGGAAGGCAATGCAGGCAGGAAATTCCCCGTCACCGTCCCTATGACAAGCACTTGAGAGAACAGGTTGTGCATCTCTAGCTACTTTGAGAGTGGCGTGAAGTGCTCAGCCATTGCTAGATGGTTCAGCGGACGTCCTTGCAGGAAGACTGTCCAGCGGATCATCCAGGACTAGGACTACAGGGTGCATCGTGCAGTCCGCGTGCCCCAGGTTGGAAGGGCTTTCTCCGCTCCCACAGAAAGCATGATGCGGTGGCTGCAGGTTTGACACATGCAGGTTTGACACATGCTTGCATTGCACATCCCTTGCCATGCTTGCACGCACATCCATGGCAGGGGCGACCAGGACGCACACCTTCTTGCCTGCACAGCGGACATCCACTGTCTTGTAGCCATTGCCCTTCAGCGATTGTGTTGCCACTGCCCATGTAGCAACACACACCTCCTCAGTGCTCTCCGTGCTCTCCTCCTGTGTGTTGGCAGCAGCTCCTCTGCGCCTACGAGGAGGGGGGGCGTCTGCGTCTGACGGCTCAGGCCCCAGCTGTCTCTCTTGCTCCATCAGCTCGGGGTTGAGCCTTGCGCCCCTTGTAAGCATTGCTGATTATAACAATCACATTTGCATTTGTTTTGTTTTGTTTTTTTTTGTTTTTTTCTCTTTTTTGTCTTTCCCGGGGACACAACTGGGACATTGTACCTGCAAGTCGCCATAAAATTTACTGGCGAATTTCGCACAGCCAGCGAAAGCTTACACTAAGCTTACACTAATTTTATTTCGACGACAGATTGTACCCTCAAAAGTGCACCCAGACCGAAACGCCCAAAGGGACCACGTAATAGTGGTGACAGAAGGGCTGGCTGGCGGCTGGTCCTGACCAGTTTTCATTGAAATTTTCATATTTAATTAGAGCTGCAGAAAAGTTTAAGCCCTTTGCCCGATATTTTCCGGGAATCCCCGTCCCCTAACCCCTAACTCCTAACCCCTATCCCTAGCCCCTAATCCTAACCGTCCTCCTAACCCCTACCCTAACCCTAACCCTATCCTAACCCCCTAAGAACGTGCGCGAGGGCGTTTGGCCGGGAGATCCCAAAATATAAGTAGTTGGCTCTAATTAAATGTGAATTTTTTTATAAAAGCAAGCCCTTTGTCACCATTTTTAACGTTCAGCGCCCAAAGCACGATTCGGCCTATGTAAATCTCAAACTTTTTGATTTCTGTTACACAGGTCAAGACAGCAAACTCCCTTCTATAAGCTGAGGCAAACAAAATAAAAGAAGAGCAAGAGAAACAGGCTGGAAGATAAGAAATGAGAGGGGTGCAAGTTGATGTCACGACTCCAGATCTGGAAAAGATAGATATGATATAGGTACACGCGGAGCATACAAAGGGACGGAGAGAAAGAGCTGTGCACTTGAATGTCTAGGTACCAAGGGGCTAGTAGAACAGAGAGAAAAAGAACAACAGGCTGAGTTACACAAAAGGGTAGTGATTCTGGGAACCAGAAAAAAACGGAGACGCTCCCTTGGCAGGCTGCTATGTCTGTTAAGGCTGCACGGAGGAGAACAACTGCTCTGGCTTCAACTGCTACAGGCTCCAAGCCTGACCTGGCTAGCGTACTAAACATCTCTCATTTTGAGACACTTAGTCCGCGCTGCAAAACAGATTAAACCAAAGGTCTATTTATACCTTCACACAGCCTTCATCAGATTAAAACGAACGTTTGATACTATTGTGATAATTTTAAAACACGCCACTCACCTCGTTAGCGTTATCAGGCAAATGTACGATGGAGCTGTAAATGCTTTAATTGATGGTACAAAAAACAGTAATGGAAATTCACCTGCGCCTTCACGAGGTGTACAGAAGGATGCCCTTTATCCCTTTCTGCTCACCTTCTTTCCCTTTTTATCAATGATGTGAATGATGATTCGGGAGTGGTTTTGTGGGCGCTTTTACAGGCACTGAGGTTCTAAGGTTGACTCACATGCTCTGTGCTGATGACTTGACTCTTGCAGGTAATGATGCAGTCCAGTAGCAGAATATGTGAGGCATCTGGAATTGTATGTTGCAGGGAAAGGACTTAATGTAAATGTGCATCAATCCTCGTTGATTATTAATGCGTAGCAAAATTATGCAGTTTATGTCTTGTCTCACAATCAGGAGCCTAAAGAGGGAGATTATCTTCCTACCTGGGAATGTTGTCTGACAAGCACATGAGCTAACACCATGCTGCATCCCATGCTTTGAGGCAAAGAGACGCAGCTTAATGCAGAGTGAATGAACTTGGCAGCAAAATTTGACATCCAACCCACCAACCCACAGGCTCTATGTTTGCCGCTCTTGTCTCAACAACTGCAACTCTGTGCGTCTCCCCCCCGTTTTCGTGTGTTTGGCGTCTCCTTCCATCCTCCTGGTTTTCTTCTGCGTCTTCCGTCCTGCGCTCCCTCGACTCAGTACTCTTCTTGGATCCTTTTCTTTTTCCTGGTTTCCTTTCCCTGGTTCTGGGTCTCCTTGAGCAGCTTCCTCTTGCTTTCTCCTCTGCTTGAGCCCTCCCTCTTCTTTTTTGTTGTTGTCTGTCAGGTCCCTGCTGGGGGCCGTAGCTGTAACACCAAAAAAAAAAAGTGTACACTGACACAGTAGCCTGTATTTACAATGTCGACGGAAAGTGTAAAGGTATGCTTACTCCCGAGCGCCTTAACATACTACGAAAGGCCTTTCACAGGGCAAAATGCAGCGGTCTACATGATCACGTCCAACCTCCTCCCATTAGCTTTGCATCAGAACTTGTAGGCCTCATTGCACGTAAAGACACCTCTGCCTCTAAATATACGAACAATAAAAAAATACCAGTTAAAAAAGATTGCGCCTCACACAGCCAAATCCAGCACCTCCCGCCTTTTGCAATGGGTTGAGTAAAAAATAAGAATATTTCCAGGGGGGGAGAGGGGCGAGAAGAGCCTTGATTCATGAATGCTTCTTACAACAGGGAATAGGGACGGCACTCATGAAACAAGGCTCTTCCCGCCCCTCTCCCACCCTGGACTATTTCTTATTTTTTACTCAACCCACTGAAAAAGACGGGAGGTGCTGGATTTGGCTGTGTGAGGCGCAATCTTTTTTAACTGGTATTTTCTTATTATTCCAACCGAGAAGTATAGATTGCATATCGTAATAAAATGCAACAAGTGCATGAAAGCAACTGCCAAAAAGAAAAAAGAAAGGTCACTCACATAGCTTTAAGAAATGTTATCAATGTTGTGGTGCTTCGCAATTATGCTTGCCACTCGTCGGCCATCATAAAACAATCGAAAAGATAGGGAAAACGCACTGGTGCTAATGAGGACGCGCGGCGTAGGTTTGAACACCGCCATGATGGCTGCGGCGGAGAGGGACAACGGTCCTCCCATAAAAGAGCCATAGGGAAACAGCTCAGACTGAAAGGTCTGACAGTGAGGAGGGCAGCCCAGCTGATGGCCAGGGGGGAGATGGAGAGCCCAGAGCACAGCGAAAGCTGTTGCATGCTGGCCAAGCAACGCCGCGTGTCCATAAGCACCAGTGCGTTTCCCCGTTTTTATAGAATTATTTATTTTTGCGAACCGCGGTGGCATTGATGAAATAAGGAGAGGACAATAAGTAGTGCTGGATTTATTCCCTTAATCCGATGGAGTGTTTTGCTCAGGCTACGTCGCTTGTTCTTTTCAGGCCAGGGCTGTAGCGGTAATTTATGGGAAACAGTTTGGCAATGTGAGTGGACTCATTTGGATTTGCTGGTCCTTGCATTGTATGTATGTTGGTGCTTTTATGTGGTAGATAGAACAAACTTCAAGAACTACCTTATTTGCATGATAACTCAACAAGTTGCGTCACTGAGTTAGCTAGACGCTCAATTTGCTCTCCTGCAGCGATGTAACCTTACCCCACCTAATGGGGGTTTGCTACGTAATTTCGAGCAGCCGAATTTAGAAGGGCAAGACACATACAGACCGTGATACAGGAGCAAAAACCTGTTTCTCACAATTGTGTTGCTTATTTTGTACGTACTGATATATTCAGGAATGTGTCATACGACGTATTCATATATACGCCGTATCGTATTTAACACGTATTTTACCGTATTGGACAAATTGGCCGTATTGTACGATTACAAAAGTCTGCCGTTTTTGCCGTTTTCCCACCGTTTGGGACCTTTCTAGGCAATTTCCGCCCCTATTACGACCTTTCAGCTTCCACTATTCGCTATTAAATAGTTTATAAATAACACATAGTACATTGGAAAATAATTAGGAACGTTTTGATTGGGGCGAATCGGGTCAATTTTGGGTCAAAAATCGGCACTCCCGAAATTGCTTGAAAATACAATCGTATTATACGCGTTTTCCATATTTAACGCGTATTACCGTATTCCCTGGATATAATAAACTCTGTAAATTCTGTACTGACATAATAAGATGCTCTGATCCTTGATGCAAGCAGTTCATTTTGGCTCTACGTACTAACTCGTATGGCAAGAACCGAGAAAACAAGTAGGGTGTGATCCTGCAAATCACAAAAAATGGGGCGGAGCCTGCGCTGCAACCTGCATTGAAGTTGTACCTAATGTAGTGAGAGTGATTCAGGGGGGGCTGCACTCCCTCTGCACCCCACTGCTCCTGTTCAACCTGAGATGGCAGCCTGGTCATTGCAATGAAGAGCGGCAAATGAGTTCAACAATTCAGGGGGGGCCGCGCCCCCCCCTGCACCCCCCTGCTCTTGCATTTGCACAGTCTGTCATACCATGCTTGGAGTCACGAGTGGAGGGGGGTTTGACTGGGGTGTTCCAAAATCAGCGCAAAATTAGCTTCTAATTCGTACAATTTTTACACTCTGAGGTGGCATGGGAGGCTCAAAGCTCTATTCTTTCAGTCAAACTTTACATGAACATAAGGGGGACTACGCCCCAGGGGGCTCCGCCCCAAAAAGCGCCTAATAAGCCTGCTGACATTGATATGCTTATCCTTTGTTCATGGAAGGTCACCCCCCATTGTAACCATTGTAACCATTTTGTTCATGCCCGCGCTGTAGCTTCTGGACAAAAAAGGAGCCGCCAAGCGTAACGCACTGGTATCTCTCCTACTGCTCAAGGCCTAGATCCTAGGCTAGGATCTTTCATCATTCCGCCATGTCCTTGAGTTCACTCAGCAATCTCTTCTCTGCAATGGCCTGCAACGGAGTGACAGATCAGTGTTTTAGGCGGAGTAAAAGTTGCTAGCTACCCGCTTCAGCATTAGTAACGCACTGAGCATCACCATCTCTAAATCACTGGCATTATGAGTGTGTGAATGTGTGAATGTGTGAATGTGTGAATGTGTGAATGTGCGTGCGTGTGAATGTGCGTGCGTGCGTGCGTGCGTGCGTGCGTGCGTGCGTGTGTGTGTGTGTGTGTGTGTGTGTGTGTGTGTGTGTGTGTGTGTGTGTGTGTGTGTGTGTGTGTGTGTGTGTGTGTGTGTGTGTGTGTGTGTTTGAGGAAGGGGGGCCGCAAACAGACGAGAACGGCCAAAATAATGAGATCACACATGCTTATGCTCACCTGTAGCATGGGCTCATTAGCAGGAATGTTCCATGAGCACAACACAGGTTGCTTGAGCCGCATAGCTGCAGCATTCAATTATGTGGAGCAGCACATTTTGTGGCCACAAAAACCGGCAGTGAGTATCATGCCCCCTCCCCTGATTTCAGGAATAGGCCATTACAATTCAAGGATGAAAACGTGCATGGGAGAAAAGGATTACAGCTGCCCAGCATACCTGTGAGGTAAAGGCTAATGATCACACATCTAGAGCAGCTATGTTGCCCCTTCTCAGCATAAGTTTGTGCAAAGGCCATTCAGGTGGTTCACGCGCCTTGATCATGTTTCTCTATCAGGATGGGCTTAAATAAGCAAGGCGGTATCATACCTAAGCGCTGTGCAAGGCCGTTGGTCTCATTAGAAGCAGAGGAAGGCAGCAGCATGGCCACGGAGGGTGTAGAGGCCTGGGAAGTTTGCAATGCTTGAGTATAGTGTATGCGTGTACATATGTGTTTGTGTGTGCTTGTGCTTTTGTTTGTGTGTATGTGTGTGCGTGTATGTGTGTTCGTGTGTGTGCGTGTGTGCATGTGTGTGTGTGTGTGTGCGTGTGTGTGTGTGTGTGTGCGTGTGTGTATGTGTGTGTTTGCGTGTGTGTGTGTGTGTGTGTGTGTGTGTGTGTGTGTGTGTGTGTGTGTGCGTGCGTGCGTGTGTGCGTGCGAGCGTGCGTGTGTGCGTGTGTGTGTGTGTATGTGCGTGTGTGTGTGTGTGTGTGTGTGTTGTGTGTGTGTGTGTGTGTGTGTGTGCACTTGCGCATTGCTGCTTCCAACAAGCGTTTCCTACCGCAGGCGCCTGGATGGCCATACACAAGTGTTTCAGCTTCGCCCCAGGCCCCACAGATGCCCAGACATATAACTGCCTCCCCAAATCTATGATTTGAAAGTAGAGCGTGGCATCTGGGGCCTGCTCCACAAAGCAACGTTGCTTCATTTCCCCCCTACTGACTTTCCCCTCTTATCTTGACATTCTTTTTACTTTCATCAGGGATCTGCCCATTAATTACTTTGTAACTAACAACTGCTAGGATGCAACGAAAGCTCCTTCAGCCAAGCAACACCAAGGCAACATCAGCACAGAATAGCAGGTTTCTGAATCAGAGGTGCAAGCCAGTGTGCAGGGCTGGCCTGTTGCAGTCTGTCGCGGGTGCGCCCATGCCTGCACGCATCAGAAACTCACACAATCTCATAATCTCATACACACACACACATACACACACACATATGCACGCAACTGCATGCACGCTAGTGCATACACACACACGCACACGCACACACACACACACACACACATACACACACACACACATACACACGCATACACAAATGCATACACACATATGTACACGTTCACACAGGATTGTTCAGACCTCCAACCCTCCCAAATGGAACTGTTGAAAGGCCACTGAAAAGAAATGAGCTCAAGGTTCTAGGTAGGCCTCTGCCTGCACGCCTTCTTTCTCCTCCTTGCTTGCTTGGCAGAAATAAAAATTAACGTCAGGTGTGCGCACCTGCATGCTCTCAGCAATTTGGGCATACACTACCTAGGGTGTAGTGACGCCAGTAAAAGCTCCACCACATCGAACTGCGCTCTTTTCTTTCTCCTGCAAACGATCAGCTGAGGGAGTTGAAGTCTCTCCAATGGGCTTGGGGACATGTAAGTATTTGGCCTGAATTTGTTTCTATGACTGCATATTGGTAGAACTTATTTGGCGCGGCTAGTCTTACAACGTACACACGCATGTTAGCACGCACTGTCCTTTCATTGTGACCCATTGGAAGTTCTGCTTGCTTCCTTTTGCCTGCAGGGAGCTGGGGTAAGTCCTCGTGTTCTTCTTCGTCTTGTTTGCTTATTCTTTGTTGTTGAAGTCCAATTCCAACACGAAACAGGCAACCAGTTCCTGTGGGGCTACAGCGAAGAAATGGATTCGGAGCTGCAAGAGGTACGTGGCTGCGTGATGCACCTGCTGGTTTGTATGTGTCTGCTGGTTCGCACGCAATGAAGCCGCAGATACATGATGATGCAGACAGGTGACATGTGTGTGTGTAATTTTGCAGGTCTTTGATTTAACACTCAGCCAAGGTGCGTATGCGAAAGGGCGTATTGCGATCTTGTTGTAAGGTGTTGCTGCTTGTCTGTAGAATTGAGTAATGTTGGCAGAGGATCAAGAACAAGATGCCCGCCAGCATTGGCACCCCTTAGTAAGCTTAATGTGTGTTTTGCAGCATACAGTGCTTTCTGCACGTTGCTCATGTTCTGCACTTTTTGTTTTGCTGCATGTGTGTCCAGGCAGCATTTTGTATTGCATGTGTGTGTCAAGACGGTGCTACCACCTCTCATTACCGTATGCCTCCAGGCGTCAACCTGTTTGACACAGCTGACAGCTATGGGACGGGAAGGCTTGACGGAAAATCGGAAATTCTTCTGGTCAGTGAATCGTAATGAGCACTTCATTCTTCAGCAGAATAGGCAAGACCAAGGGTTCTGAAGACCCCGACTAAAGGTCTCGTGCAAAAATTGCATAAATTTGAAGGGTTCTGGCCAATCTATACGCTACGCACACAATTACCTGGAAATGCAGTTCCTTTCCTGTTAGTGCAGGGTTCTTACACAGCTAAATATTCAATCCTACAACCCTGAACACCTAGCGCTAAAAGTGCATTCCTGCTCCAAGCAGACATCATGGTTCACGAGATTTTAGTCAGAAGATTGATGAAAAGATAAGGGGGAGAAAGAAGGCGTTTAGCAGCCCCTTATGTGGGTCGTAGTGTTGGGGTTTATCCTCCTGAAGGTCTTGCTTGGCTTGAATATAACCCTATTCATGTTGCGGACCTGATGGAGTGTGAACTTTGTTTGATTCATGATTGCTGTGGCATTGGAAAGTGTAGTTTCAGCGCTGGCTTGTTGTGTAAGCCATGACAGCTGATATAGTGATACGATAGGATGAGGTTTTCCAGTGTCCTATGGAACTTCTCAAGGCTTTCTTGTGTTGTTTTGTTGCCTTTTCTGCTTGTTGGGCTGGAGGGGCGTCCGCATAATACTTATCTAGATCATCGTCACGCTTCGCAGTGGAATTTTTTTGGCATCATAGCCAAGGGGTAAGGATTGACAAGGTCATCATACTGCAGCACAACGCCAATCCTGCATGAAGCATACGTGCCTTGCCTACTCCTCCCTTTCATGTACATGTCGTCCCCCCCCTTCTAAATACCCCTGTGTGTGGGCTCTGGAAGTAACTGTGGATGGCTTAGTACGTAAGTATTAAGTATGGGTGGTTTGCACGTGCTTTGTAGGGCAAGTTTGGAGAGGCCTACCCGGGGTCGCAGAAAGTACGCAACCACATCCACGTGGCCACTAAGTGAGTGAGATGGGAAAACGCGCGCTTGCATGTCCTTTAACCCTAGGATTTAAAACTTGTGCCTGAAATGAAGGAGACCATTTAAAACACACTTGATCTCAGCGCTCATACACACACCGGGAAACAGTTGCTGGTGTTGCTGGGGTTGCAGAACTGCTGGTTCCTTTGGTCGAGGGGCTCCCAAGTGCTGCCGCAGAATTAAGAAGAGCAATGGTGGATACTGTGTTTAAAAAAAAGGAGTTGTAACCACTCCTGGAATCAACTCAAGGCCTAAATACCATGAAACTCCTTAATCATGCGCGTATGTGTGTGAAAGATGGTTTAACAGGGGGAAGCCCACTTCAGTACCGTGTACAATTCAAACTGCTAAGTATCTCATTTGATACTTGTATCCAATACTTGACGCATGTTTTCACATTCAAATGCCAGTGTAAATTGTACCAAAATAAGTATCAGCAGGAAAGTTGCCTGACTTAGTCCCTTGCTCTGAGACTCTTTTTGGTGAGAATCTTAATCTTTCTTAGACACCAGGGTATGTATTTGTGTGTACCTACGTGCATCACATTTGGAAAATAAGTGAATAAAACTAGCATTGAGTGAAAATTCCGTATCTGCACCAAATGTTGAACATCCACACCAAAGCAGAACGGTCTGGTGTGTACGATTGTGCGTATTACTCACTGGTCCCCCACGCCTGAGACGGAAGCCAATTTCCCCCTCCTGCCCGCCTTATGGTGCAGGATGCTTTGTAAGCGTACTGAATAAAACGCAAAGGTTGTCTACCGTACCTTTTGCATAACAGCCCGCATTAACATTGATTCTTGCCCTGTACGGTAACTGCGATATCTTAGAATGTCAATATTATTTTCCGGGTGCGGGAGTTAAGTACAAAAGCATAACATATAATATTGTTGAATTTAATCAGGATTTCCTGTGTGAGCTGGTAAGCACATACACACACATACACGCACATGCATGCATGCAAGCACGCACCCACGCACCCACCCCCCACTCACACACATGCGCATGAATCATTCTGTAAGTTATTGTTCACTTAGGTTTTAAGCTATGCTCATTCGTTGGTGATGGCAAAATTATATATAATAATGAGGTGTGGGGAAGGTGCGGGATTCAGTTTAATATACAAATATTTTGCGGTGCAGAATGAGTATGCTAAGATGCTGTATTATCATTACTACTATTTAGACAACCTTATCTTTAAGTATTTGCCAGACATGATTTTTCTAATTCGAAATTCAAGTTTTCACTCATATTGTCGCTTCGCTCCTCGTACTGCTGAGCATTGATGAGTAAATAAATTACCGAACATGGAACTGGGCACAGGAGCGGAAGATGAGAAATTGGCTGACGTGCCAGCAAAATGATAGAAATTAAAACCTAAGCCCTAAGACTACTCCTTAATATTCAGGAGCCAGAGTTTTGGGCTCTTTAAATATCCTTTTTTAATCCCCCCCCCCCCTGCCTCTTCCATCTGACCCCACTGCACAAGCGTGAGCTACCATGTCCCCCATTGTTTTGGTCCGTGGGGCTCCTTGGGACTCACAAGGCTGCAGTGGAGAATTTAGAGAGAATGCGGTCTGAAGAGCTGCCAAAAGCTCTCTGACAACAACCTTCTAATTCGGGGGAGTAAATGCTCACATATCGGTAGTTTGAGAATGTATGCATGCGGTGTAGACACGTTGTGAATAGTGGAGTAAAGGCAGGAGAACAGCAGGAGCTGCATTCCTTGAAATTTGTACCTTTGCAAATGCATTTATAATTTGCTTTCGCTTAGCCCCATTCAAGGTTGGGTTACCTCAACTCTCACTGCCGTGCGTGCAGCATGACTGATCCCATGCTGTACCAATCAATTATAGATTGCCTGCGTCCTGCATTGTCAAAGTGTACGGTGGATGATGGCTACTGCGCGTGCTGGCGCTGCTTTGAAATAATAAATTCAGGTTTGCATCCTACCCATGGCGATTGACACCAAAAAGTGTGGTGGGCGCGTGCAAGGACTCCCAGCAGCGGCTCGGTGTGGATGCTATCAGCTTGGGGCAGCTACACTGGAGCACTGCCAACTACGGTAGGTGTGGAGCGGGCGATGCCATGCTGTGCGGCAATCGCCATTTCGAAAACTGATTATCCTGAAGGTCAACACCTCAAATCTTTCAGGACGTAGGCGAGCTTGCTTCTGCTGCAGCCCAGTCCAGCGAGCAGCTGAAGACGTTCTCTGCTCCACCCTTGATGCCTAATACTGACATGAAGTGTATTAGAAACTTGACAGTTTGCTTCCTTGGAGTGTGCGTGCAGCATTATCTCAAGACACGCAGCCTTATCTCAAGACAGAGCTCGGCATAGAGACATGCAGACTGCTGCTGTTTATGGTAGGAGGCTCAATTGATTCCACTTCATTTGTGTTTTGTATGCAGCCCCCTTTCAAGACCGAGCGCTGCAGGAAGGCATTGCAGACTGCTACGAGCAGGGCTTGGTCAAAGCTATTGGCGTCAGCAACTACGGTCCCAAGCAGCTCAAAAAGTTCCATGCTTACCTTGAGGAGAGAGGGATCCCTCTAGCAACTGCTCAGGTAAGGACGGAAAGGATAAGGGCGTGGTCACAACTTTATCACAATTGACACGGTTGCTGGGATACAGACAGGAAGCCTGGGCGCAGGTGCCTGCTGCAGGCGGCCTCAACCAATATGCTGCCAACACACTTGATGTAGGTCAGAGTTCCTGCTGTAGCACCCAGATCCGGACCCAAACCCTGACTCCAATTGGTCTCGTGTTTGTGTAAAGCATTGAATCATTGTTATGTGCGCTTGGGAAGGAGGCTGTTAAAAAAACAGTTCCTGACAGTCACGTGTAAATTTTGGGCCTCCGGCCGAAAATGTCCCCCCCCAACCCCCCTTCCTGACCCCCCACACTTATAAAAGGGTGTTGACCCCCCAATCGATTCTTCAGTGCTCTTGGACAGGAACAATGTGAATGTGTTATGAAATGCACCTCTAAGTCTCTTGGTGCCTTTCTAGTCTCTCGGTGCAGTTCTGAGGGTATTTTGCCCCTGCGGATTGGTGCGGCAAGCACTGAAATATATATTGAGAGGGGTACAGATTGGTGCGGACAGGGTAAAAAAAACTCTTTTGTTGAGGGGTGCGGAATGAGTACATGTCACTACGGTACCTCAAGAGTTATAGGGCAAAAACTGATAGTATGCGCACACTCTTGCACTGGCCACCTGTTTAGTGCACAAATCTTGCCAAAACCTTTGCCAAAGCACTTTTTTACTTCATTCATGCAGCTTATATAATGCAATACGAAGTGCAAGTCTAGATTTAATTGCTGGTAATTTGCCTGGACACTCCTCCGCGACCTACTTGGGGGTATTCCGTGCATTTCTGTGACCAGGCACCCAGACACCCCCCTTAGATCAAATCACCCAACAAAGATGCCAGTCGAGCAGGCTCAAGCTGAGGAATTCAAAAATTATCTATTATTTGCTGGAAGTATTCCCGAAAAATTCTGGAGGACCCCCCCCCCAAATCTTCCGAGCCCCCCCAAATGACCACCCACCAACCGGCCCCTCAGAATCGACTCATTTAGGTGTATACAGGCTTGTTGATTGTACGCAGGACGATTACGTTTTGTACAATACGGTTCGTACTTGTTGTACTACGGCTAACTACCGTGATTGTCACACCATATTTTACCACGGTAGTACGGTAAAAAAGGTACGGTGTACGGTACGGTGCCAAGCTGAAGAAATTGGAAATTTTGGGGGATTGAGTTTTTTGGACCCCCCCTCCAGGAATTTTCTGGGACACTTCTACGAAAATTTAAATATTAGCGGAATCCTCAGCTCAAGCCCAGTCAATTGGCACCCTTTTTGAGCAAATTGGGTTTAGGGGGGGGTCTGTGGACATGTCCAAAAGTCAGAGGCACACGCGCTCGGGTGCAGGCCGCGGGGTGAGTCAAGCCAATGAAGCAGCAATTAACCCCAAACTTATAGGATTAAGCCAGCATGACATAGTCAGTTAATTCTGAAAAAATGGGAGCAATGTGGGACTGTGCAGGCCAGTTATGTGTGCCTGGTAGGTCAAATGTGCATAGGCGTCCGTATCTCAGTTTTTGCCCCATAACTCTGCAACACTTCAGTTTCAGGTCTTGATGAGTATGCAGATGGATGCCTATTTGAAAAAGAGCAGATTGGTGCCCTTTTTGTTTGGGTGGGGGCACCGGAAGGGGGGGGTAGGGGGTGGGTGGTGGGTCAGGGGGGTCCAGCCCAAAAAATGGGTATGCCTGTCCAAAATGCTTTCTGGGCGCCTCCTGATTCATTGGTCAAATATTTGGAGTCCTGTTTGAGCTTACTCTCTTGCTGTTGCATCCCTGGTTACGGCATTACACCTCTGCACTGATGGCGACACAGTTTTAATTTGAAAGGAGATAGCAACGAGCTTGTTTGTAGTATTTTCATTTCACTTGGACCTGCTCTCATCCACTTATTTAATTTAAAGGAATTCTGGCTTGCCTTTCCATCACCCGCATAATAGGGCAGCTGTGTGTCAGCACCGCATTTGCCTTTTGCAATGACACTGTCATAGCAATTTCTCATCATAATAATGGTACGGTTGACGGTTCGTACCGTCAGAACGTCAAAATGATTGTGTTTCAGAAATGACGGTTTCTATCATCCAGACGGTCAAGGAACATCCACCGTAATTACTGTGTAAACCCACCGTCAAGTGCTTTCTTGCTTTGGAAAGTTGAGACCATGGTTCAAATCCTGGTCAATACACCAATTGCTATCCATTCTCCTTTCCTTTTTATCGTTGTTACACCAATCGTTTGTTTGTACAAATAACACACATGCAACTTATAGAAATGAGGAGAAAAGAGCCTAAACAGCCATTTTGGGGTCAAAATGCCATTTATGGCCTTTTTGCAATTTATTGGACCATACCGCCATCCATACCGTCATGCATTGTCATGACGGTCCCCAAAATTCCGAAATGGAGGTCTGACACCGTCATTTGCAGCGTCAACCTTCAGACCGTAGTTTGACGGACCCTACCGTCACACCGTCATTGCACAGCCCTGTTTGCAATGCATGGTAGCAATCCTTAACAGCTTGTATTTCACCCTCAAAATCTAGGAAGGTCCTGTGTGATCTGCTCACCAGGTCCAGTTTTCGCTCATAAGCTTTGGCAAGGAGCAAGTGGAGATGAAAGCCTTGTGTGACGACCTCGGGATTACCCTCATTGCGTATTCCCCTTTAGCCCTTGGTTTGCTGACAGGTGAGGGGCCTGTCTATACATCTCTTAGAAGTTGATGCGCTTGCTCAAAGCTATGTTTAGAATGAGGGTTGGGAGATCAGCTGGGAATGGGTAGGTCAGGAGATCTGTCAGTCGTAATCACGTAATATACTTGTTTACTTGTACTTCATGCCTTTCTTTGTATGGTGGGTATCCTTGGAGGGTCGCTTAATATCGGCCTATTTTATCCATATTTTCCTGTACAGGCTGACTTGCAGATGAATTAGCAGGTTCACTGTCTATGCAGAATCACTTGCACACAGCAGGACTCCTCTGCCATACACACGTCCACGTTATATATATACGCTGCAGGCAAGTGCAACCTAGACGACAAAAGCAGTCTGCCAAACGGTCCTCGTGGCCAACTGTTTCGGAGCCTGCTGCCCGAAATCCAACCCCTGCTACAAAGCTTAGCGCAGATCTCAAAATCACGGCGGAAGACCATGTCACAGGTAAAAGGAGGTGATGTTTGTAAATGTAGTTGTATTCTTCGTTTTCTGGTCTATTTGGCAACACAGGCAGAATATGATAGAAGACGCAGGTAGCATGTAGTGGAGCCAACAACGACACACATTAGGAAAAAGTAATTTGTGGCAACTGAGGTTGTGAAGCCCAGTTACTTTCCTCAAACACGTACGTATCTTGCTGCTCCATTTGACCAGGTGGCCATCAATTGGTGCATGGCAAAAGGCACGATTCCAATCCCTGGTGCCAAAACACTGGAGCAGGTGTTTGCTTTCAGAGATAAGCCATTTGTTCGCTAAATTAAACGTTGCGTATTTAGATTTGCAACCTGCATTATATCCCATTCATTAGACTTGCTGAACTCCATTTCCTTTTCAGGTTATAGCCGCTGAATTGTTGCCTTTTTCCCGTACCCTTTGTTGCAGGCTAAATCAAACCTGGGAGCTCTTGGATGGAAACTCACAACAAGTGAGGTGTCAGAGTTAGACCGAGTGGCAGGTAGCTTAAACAAAGGCATGGTGCAAAACATCTTTCAAACAAAGTAAGCGTGCGGACAAAGGTGTTAGAGCTTTACACTTTGTTGTTCTGTCTTCTGAGAGGTTTGACTCAAGACTTTTTTTGATTTTCTCAAAAATGTTTCCCTCGCCCCACTCTGATTGGAAGTGACTAGTGATGTGACTGAAGTGTGTGCTCTATATCATATCTTCTTGTGTCTTTTGTCTTGACAAGGTTTAAACCTTGTATACCTTAGTCTTTACAGTAGTTGTTGAGTTCATTGGTCAACAAAAAAACTAGTTATGACTTACTATAATAAACCCACTCTCTTTCTGGGAGTCTCGACGGGTTTTGCTGAATTTTGGCCTGAGAATCTTTTTTTGCCTTTCCTCTCTCCTTTGTCCGACCGACCTAGTGGAATGTTGCATGGCTCAACACATACCATACAGCGTTCTTTCCAAATCCATGCCGGAAGCGTTGACACCATCAAAGCACCAATATAATTTTCTTGTACTATTGTCATAATGCAAACATACCGTTCTCCTTATGAAAGGACAATACAAAGAATTGGATGACAATAGGAAGAATTTAGGCGCCACTGTTCAATCCCAGGCGGAAAACTAGCATGCTGCAGTACGCCGCCAGACACCACACCAGCGCTGCCCACCAAGAAAGGTACTTGAACACAAAGACGAACAGATCTGTGATGTCCCCCAGAGGCTCAGTTGGCTGCCCTTCACTTGCCCTTCTATCCCCCTCTCTCATCTCGAGCCCCTCTAGTACCTGACTGATCCCTTCTGGTTCACTAACACCACCAACATCTGCGCCACCACCACCGCCTGTTACCCCTGCTATGTCTCCACGCGTCTGCAACCCCCCCTCCCAGGCTTGTGTGAGCAGAACACAAGTGCCGGCAAGGCTTACTAAGCCAGGCACAGCAAGGTGCGTTGCCGCCTTGCCCAAGCTGAGCTTTATGATCAGCAGGCGGGCCTTAATGGCTGCCATCTTTTGCTGGGAAAACAGACAAGTGACGCACGCAGAAATTCAGCATGGATCAGGAAAATGTTGGGATCCTGCAGCATTTACTAATGGAACGCGGGGGAATGTGAAAAGGACTTGACACGCATGATGTGCAGCTTTGCTTGTGGCATTGTGCATGATATGCCTGTATGTTCACTCAAAAAGTTTGTGGAGCAAGATTTTAAGCACTACGAGGTAAACCTCCACATTTGCCTCAGACAGAGGCTGCTGATAAATTTGTAACAAAGACCCACTCCCTGCAACCACTTACATCAAATTCTCTGCCGCTGTGCACATGCTTGTACCATTCCAAGATGCCTCCATCCAGATGCGTCTGCATAGAAAACGAAAGCAGAACAGGCTGATTCAGAGTTGTATAGGTCTGTATTGAGGGTAAGGGCTCATTGGCCGCCCACGGTTTCCCTCTCCCCAGCAGGAACGGCACTATCTAAGCAGATGCAATCCATCCATTCAAGTTATCCACCGCCATCTGCACAATGCAAATGAAACATAAAGCCTATGTTTCCCACACCTGACAAAGCTGACGCAAGGCAACAATGTGCATCACTGCCATGAGAGCTAGGAGAGCCATTAAGGCAAGCGAAGCTGTGTGCTCATCAAGGCCCCACATCGACGCAAGGGGCTGGAACTGCATGTACAAGCAAGGGGTAGCGATGAGCACAGCATAAATGAAGGGAGTGCTAGTAATGTGTGTGCCCATATGCGTGGTTTAGTTTAGTTTGGAATACAAAGGCATTCAGCCTGGGATGGCTGCTCAACCTAAGAGAACTAGGTAAAACCTCAAAACACGGAGGCGGGAGAAGTCTCAAAGCATTTGCTTCTGCTGTGGGAGAGCAAGGTTCTCATTGGTAGAAACGGTAAGCAGCCTGAACAGAAAGGGGTTAAAAAAACAGGGAGAGTGAGGTCAGATATAACAAGGGCACTGAAGATCCCTCTTAGTTATTCTCAACAACAACGCCATCCGGCACGACCAAGTATGTGAGAATGTGCCTCCTTTTAACACTTGGCAAACGCGCGCAGCCCTGCTCTTGCACCCACATCCCATTGCAAGCCTTCTCACTCATTTAATCGCTGACCTGCACCAGCACGATGAACAAAGGGACAGCGAATCCCAGCTGCGCCACCTTCAGGGCACCCCAGCTGTAACTGATGTAGGCACCAGCCCAACTGGGGGGATGGAATGCTCGGTATAGCAGGCTGGCGTAACGAAGGCCAGGTACCACCATGGATGCAGCTGCATACATGTGTGTAGTTGCGTCTGTGTTCAAATTTCTGTGTGAGGATGAGTGAGTGTGTGTGTGAGAGTGTGTGCAAAATCAAAGGCAAGTCAATGTGCAATGTCGTGCTTGTTCAATAATACAAAAATAGTGTAAAGGAAGGTAGCCTTGACATTTGCATACACACACACCATGATAATACGCTTACTATTTGAGTAAACCGGTTGGGTATGGACAAGCAGCTTATGGTGGTGCCAGTGCTGACGGTGCTTCTCGTGCGCATGATTGTGCTGGTAAGCAACCTCTACGCCTAGAGAGCAAGCACTTTAAATGTTTGCTGTGAACTGAGAACGTAATTTCTTTAAAACCGGACCGTACAGGGTAAGTGTGATGAAGCACTTTCTGCCTCACAAGTAAGAGACACATCCCAGTCCCAGTACCCATCCTCACACCTCACCTAGCATGCCTGCCCACGCTGACGTGATCAAAGCAATGTACCCAGGCTCAATACGCATGGAAATGAAGGGAGGGCTGATAACGTTCCTGCGAATCAACAATTCCCCGACGCTGTTGACAGCCTGCGCTCAGGGTAGCACAAAGGAGAACGAAACAACAAATTGAGGAGAGAAACAGGACGAAAGAAAGTGTGGAGGTGCTGCTGCTCTACGTGCTGCTCTATGTGGGTAAGTGGGCATTGTGCACATCAACACCTGAAGCCGCTGCTCACTAAGCACGGTTGATCAATGTCAATTTATTGCTTCCAAAGCAAGCGATACGTGGAAAAGCTGACGTGCTGCCCACATGCTACCACACTTTCTGATAAACGGACGGAAACAAAAAAGGCATTGCTATGATAATTCTTTACGAGGAGTATGTCATGTTTCGATGTGTACGCATGGTGTGATGTGTGAAGATGCTGGCAGAGCAGCTTCCCATGATACAACGTGGGCTCCTCGCCAAATCAACTACTCTCAGTTTTCAACGTACCGTACATATTTGTACTAACACCCCTTCCAATGGAAAACTATATATTTTTTACAAAATTTATGCAAGCCCCCCCCTGTTCTGTCAACCTCGAGAGCTAGGAGTTGGATTCATGCTCCCATCCAAACTACTGTTGTTGCTTTATGGTATATGTATCATTTGTCATTTGACACCGTTTCAACCTTCCCCTGAAAAATAAAAAATATATAAAACAACCGTTTCCAGCGGTTTGATCACCGCCCCTCCCAAAAGAGTTCATTCGGGATGGTGGCAATTTTTGTTAAGGTACATACTTATGTGCATTGCCATCACCTGCGCACCACTCATGACCTTTCCACTCATAACCATTCAGAAGGATGGCGTTTATTGCATGACCATACATATTAGATGTAAGCAAGAAACAGACGTTTCCTTGGATCTGTTCCTAATCATCAAGCCAGACAACTCTAATTTACACAGCCCGTGTTCGCTGAATAATTTCCATCAGTCCTTCAACTTTGTTGGCAGTTGCACACAGCAAATACACACAGGCCAGACATGAAAGCCGGCAGCTTATGACCTTACGATATCAAGTGCACTCCTGCGCACTCCACTATTTGCAGTCCTCGCACACATACCTACATATTTCAAGGTCAGCCAGAATCGTTCACATTTGGTACACGCATACCGGCTACGCATGGATATCTTAAAATATAAGGCTACATGCGTGTTCCATAATACATAGTGTACATAGTCCTGGCCAGTCCTATGCATGGTGCATTTACAGTGCAGCCCAAATAAGTTCTCCCCATGCAGCACACCAAAACTAGGCTCTCACCGCATCAAAGCCTGCAGCGGCACGCGCGACGCCAAAGTCAGTCAAGTGCTTGGCCACACCCCACTGCGCAAGGGTGGCATGAGAAATGACAGCCCCTACTCCGAATATCACGAGAAATGCCAGCTTTGATGCCCAGTCTCGCTCTTCCAAGACATCAAACTGCGAGGGTGGTGCGATTCAAAAGCTAACTGGTTAAGAGGCATGTTTTGCAGCAAATTCATAAGAATTCATTACAAGGAACGCCAGCTTCTACGACCGATCCTGATCTTCTAGGGCATTAACTAGTCAACATAGTTTTCCAGAGCCACATACGTACGGTCAAATGTATAGTGCAACATTAGTAGAAACCTCTAACTGGGAGATGCACATCTACAACACACTGCAATTTGTTTTTGTACAGCATAGCATGTGTGCCAGCATGCAGACTAGGTCGCCCATTTAAGAGACAGCATTGCCAAGCATGCATGCTGTCTGAACAGGGCTGGGCCAGAGCTATGTATGCACGGTCGGCTTATCACGTTCTTGGAAAGGGCTAACACATTGTCTTATCACAATGTAACTGGTATGTAAGCGGTCAGGGTCCGCTCCTGAAGAGGGTTTCGTTAATTTGCTGGAGCAGGAAGCAAGGTTTGCCGTCACCCTCCTGATCCCCATTGGTTTTCCTTTGAACGTCGTCTGCAGTGAGGTAACTTCCACATTCCTTATTTTGAAAGGGGAATGACTTCATTGCCTGTGTAATTCACCTTTTTGATGGTGCGCAAAAACGCTTCCAACCAAATGCGCCGCTTGTGTGGCTTTTGCACTGGTTGGAACTTGCTAGTCAAGGTTGGTTAATATAGTCAGCAATCTATGATTGTTCTTGACGCGTGCATGCAATTGGGGTAGAGGGGGCTACGTGGCACACGAATCCTTAGATAAGCGCTTAGGTGCACGCCCTCTTACATGGCACAAATCAAGCTTTTCCAAAACTATGCAGGTGCATTCGCCTCATTATTATAGATGGTTGAAAGAAGTCAAAATTTGAGCTCCATCAATTAGACACTTGCGCACGATACAGAGAGGCAACACCATACCTTAAACATGGCATGCATGGGCAAGAGCAAGGCAACAAAGGCCATGTAGGCGGCCATGCTGCTGCTGCTGCTCCCTGTGAAGTGAGAGATGGCCACTGCCGCCACAGAGTTGAGCACAATAGCCAGGCCTGCAATGACCTGCGGTATGAGCGATGGAGCACGAGCGCAAATTGTGTTGCTGCTACGAGCGTTTTTTGCAAAGGAAAGAAAGTAAGGGCATTAAAGTTCCTACATAACTCACGCTAATCAACCTCCTCACTCAAACCAGGTCTGTACTTCATCACGTCCTGTAGTTCTTCATCTCACCATGTGGTCCACATCTTCAATGGAGCCTGGGACTCCTAGCCACCGCCCCTTCATCGGCATCCTCACTATCTGATGCCCACCCTTGCTCTTCATGTTTCCCAGCTGCTTGTTTGCATGTTTATGTCCCTTTCGATCCAAGGGGGCTTCGCCGGGGTCAAGACTATGAAATGCATGCAGGTTCTCAAGAACCAATTGCACGGCAGACACCCTGCGTTGCACGTGTTTGTGTGTATGTGTGTACGTGTATATATATGTGTGTGAGTGTGTGTGCATGTGTGTGTGTGTGTGTGTGTGTGCGTGGTGTGTGTGTGTGTGTGCATGTGTGTGTGTGTGTGTGTGTGTATGTGTGTGTGTGTGTGTGTGTGTGTGTGTGTGTGTGTGTGAGTGGTGTGTGTGTGTGTGTGTGTGTGTGTGTGTGTGTGTTGAAAGTAAAGAGTACAAGCGAGACGGGCTTGCGCATGCAGCAGACACTCCATGCAAGCTGTTCGATCACACTCGCTCGTGCTTACTTGAGAATCCTCAGTACATTAATGACAAGGAAAAAGCACAAAGAAGCTCTTGCCAGGGCATTCTGAAAAATCATGCCTAATCAAAATGGGTCTACATGTGTTCAAGCTCACAATTGGTAATAAAAATAATTTGAATTAATTACACCGCGCTCCACAAAGATGCCCAGCCTGTGCCTGGCACAGGGGACGAATCGTGTGACAAACAGTTAGTTGGTTTATATCTTATTCAATAAGCTGGATGTGCAAGTCTTATATGTAACGTTAACATTTTGGATTTGATGGTTTTCGTGATCAAATGACAACAAGTGAGTATTCTAGAAGAACTTAACTATACCATTTTGCTAATGGATTGGATCTTCTTTATAATCTGGTATTCTTTTCTTTGTACCTTATAATTCCCTCTTTTGACTGCATAGTATAGAAAAACATGTCCTTGCAGGTTGTTTGATGCCCGTGTTGCAATGAGAAAAATCCAACTAGTACCCTGATTTGATCTCGTGATTCCCAATCCAACAGGTACCTTTTTCCAGAGGGGGTTATCTGAGACCAAAAATGGTACATTTATGCATGCTCCCTGGGTATGGGCGCCGTAACTGGCACGTTTCAAGCTCAGCTCTTATATGTAGTCTCCAATGCAGCTAAGCTTGAAACGTGCCAGTTATGGGGCCCATACCTAATCGGCCGCGGCGTAAACCCTACTTTTTGAGCAGCCATATGCTGTATCTGACCAGCCAGCGCACCAAATTGAGTGATTTTTGATGTTTTGTAATCCTTAGAGTAAATAAAGATCATTGCAAAAATAATGGAGCAAAAAAAGCAAGTGATTGGCGAGACATGCAATTTTATGCACCATTCCCCATGGAGAGCACTTATTTAGGGTACAGATGCACGGCGTGTGATTTTAGTCCTGCCATTCTGTACGCAGGGCGACTTGTCCAAATCTGAGCACATGATCGGGTAGCATAAAGTCAGCATCAGTTTAAAGCTAGGCTGGGTCCTGTTTGATGAAGTGACGTGTGAGTAGTTCCACCTTTCATGCAAAAAGGTGCATGTTTAGGCTTTTGCCCAGATAACCCCCTCTGACCTTTTTCAATTTAGAATGTAATTTAAACACCGTGACGGCTGTTTGGAATTCCCCTTGATTGATATCAATCACAGCCCTGATTGATTTCAATTAGGGGAACAAACGGAAAAAGGCCCTGATTGATTTGAATCACACCCTGCTGAAATGCCCCTTTAACCACGCACAGTCAATCAATGTCAACCACTGCACGATTTTTCTGACAAAGTACCATTAGAGGGGATTCTTTAGAGACCCTGTACCGTGCAAGGTATCAAATTCTAGCTGTTCACCTAGTCATATTAACGTGTAACACAATGAGACCCAGCATGTCTGAGTAAACGGTCCCAGCTCCGGGAAGAGTCAGTGGTGTGGCAGCCAACCAAAAATGAGTAGCACTAGCAGAGAACGGCACGAGCAGAGAGCGCACAGGCGCGGATATAGAAGCAAAGAACTCGGATGGGTTTTTCACCTTGGAGGCCTTTCTTGGTCCGAAGGCGCATCAAATTATCAGTAAGACTTACATCCAGCGTATTGAACAAAAAAACTCAACTGTCAACCAACTAACTGCTTGTCACACGATTCGTCGCTGCCAACGTTTGGGCGTGACAGCTGTCAGATCAAATTACCGTCACTGCAAAGTATAAGACACATCACATCTACTAATTAGACAGCTCAACTTTGAGATCGCTGCTTTTGTTTTTGCAATGACCCTTGTTTGCTGTAAGGATCCTGTCACCGAAGGCCTTTTTTGTATAACCTTGTAAGGATCCCGCCAAAAGAATGACTCAATCTGGTGCTGTGGGTGATCGGTTGGAGGATACGGCAGCGAAAATGGGACTTACGCCACAGACAATTAGATGCCGTCTAAATGATATGCAGTGGTAAGCTGATTTGGTTAGCTATACGATCATGTATATGAAGTAAAATCTAGCAATTATCATCGTTTGTGGGTGAGGATAAAAGCAAGGAGCACTCGCACGCTCATCATTACTTCAGGCCCCAATTCCCCATATCGCAAGAGGAAGCATTCTCATCGTCCCCACAATTTAACGGGGACCAGCGTGCCTCAACTAAATCGCAATTGAACACTGGCTTGTTCAGGCTGCGATTTACGTTATTGTGCACACGACACATCCACTGACGCAGATCCCTGCCGTTGCTCACAGAGGGGGGGTCACGCCTGCATGACCAGCAAGAAAGCGAAATAACTTTATGTGGTGCCATCAAACGCCAAACTGACCCTCCTTGTATGGGTGAACAATGTGAAAGTGCTGCGAAGTCCAATGCTTCCTCTATGTGCCCCACCTGACGATCTCTTGAAAGTGGCGGGCACACTCAGAGCAGGGGTAGATGCGTGTGAGACAGTCAATGAGCTGGAAAGCGTCCTTGCGTTGCTGGCGGGTGGGTTGGTCTGGGAATTGCGCAGCGAGCACGTGGAGCAAGGTCCAGGTGGAGCGCCCCAGGTCTTCCCTGCAAACATAATCATCGACCACAATTGTAAATTCAAGGAACTGTGTGTCTCTATCCATGTCTGTCTATGCTGCCACGCGCATTTCCTTACTTCATTTCGAGGGTGTCTATTCTAGTCTCCAATCTGTTTAATTTCCCTGTTGTCCTAATATCTCTACTTCCTTTCTAATGTTCAAAATGGAGAGGACAGAATGACACAGCTGTGTTGTGGCAGATGCCAGGATTTTCGTCCAGGCGAAATGCTTGGTGAGCAAGGGGGAACTTGAACACTACAGAGAACTAGCAGGAACAGTTGTTCTTTGCTCTACTCACTGACAGGGTTTGCACCTTTTGATGCTCCCCCTGTTTGCAAGCATGGCTGGCAGCACAGGCACACATCACCATGCTTTCATTCCACCAGTTTCCGCCTCAGTCATCGACTGACACACACGACTGCATGCAGGAACTCTATGAGCCTTGAGCGTCGCGCACACCTGCTTGTTGCAGAAGTGTCCTTGTAGGAGCCAAGGTACGCAGGTGGAGGTGGGCCTGGGGC
>Ga0307963_1000437_pt1:0-22500 | contig 27413 bp, 21 predicted proteins | sample OrgLakmetagen594_FD_201829 | JGI IMG/M metagenome (GOLD analysis project Ga0307963, IMG submission 201829) | Saline water microbial communities from Organic Lake, Antarctica - #594 | ecosystem: Environmental > Aquatic > Non-marine Saline and Alkaline > Saline | place: Antarctica: Organic... | reverse complement strand
AGACTGCGCACACTGATGTGGAATAGCCTCAGCCACAGCCACAGCCTTTCATTTCAGCAGATTTCTTTTTGAGTTATGCCAGTTTAAACGAGACTAGCATAACTCCCTGAATTCCCAATCGGTAAAATTAAATTATAAATAGTATGAATGTGATTATGCAACGATCTGAGGGGCTGGGAGTACCTCTGGGGGGCTCTAGAGGGCTTGGGAGTCCCTCTAGAGGGCTCTGGGGGGCTTGGGGCTGCAAAATTCACAGTGCCCAAGAATCGTATTATACGAGCAATTTGACAAATACGGTTATATACGCGATAAATACGACACGGCGTATGATACGCCTACGCCGTATGACCCATCCCTGTTTCATTCCCTCTTAGACGTATGAGTAACTTGTAACCTTTTTCAGTCTGAGTAGGTTGCCTATGTTGTGCATGGGCGCTGCATCATGTATTCATGTGCAACTTTGTATATATATACTTGTATATGCATTGTACGATTTCAGCCTTGCTCTTCACTGAAAATGTTGTTGAATTCCGACCTTCTGTATTCCTCGTAGACTCCCTATTAAGTTAGGCATAGACAGGCACCAAGGACCTCCTTTTCTTGCTCATGCTGTGTCAGTTCCCACTGCCTTTCTTTCACAGCGTTTCCTATTTCTAGCGTGATTCAAGCTGGAAAGGAAATTAAAGTGCCGTGCAAATTATTATGAAGAGGCGCCACTTTGGTAGTGAGTACCGCAAACCTCTTCCACCATAGAATGAGGAGGGAATTCCAACGGGGAACAGGCAGGATGAAAACTTGGCCTGAAATTGACTTCTGACGAGGGTTGTTAACAGTACTGAAAGGAAAATTATGGTAGCCCGATTTAAACTCTCTCGACACTTTGCACCTGGCTAACTCATCTTGTACGCTATCCTGTGCTGCAGAAGCTTGCTTTGGCTGGGCTACACCTTTTACTACGATGCACATGAAATGACCTGGGGGGCCCTTTACAATGGCTCTGGGCTGCGGAATGACGACTTGATATTCATGCTGTAAGCTTTAGCCTAGATGTGACTTCAACTAGTATTCAAGAAAGTACTGATCAAGCTTGAGTTTGGCATGGTCCACTCGACAAAGTGTAACAGACTCGTCATCTTCAGAGAGCAACGAGAAGCAAACAGGTTAATTTCTAGCGCTTCTTGAGCCACTTGAGCAGCATGCACTGCTAAAAAGGAATTTTCTTAGTGCAGTGCGCATAGTCAAGAGAAAATGACCTTATCAACAAAAAGCGTGCGTATATAAAGGCTGCCTTTCTGGACAAGTTAGCTATACAAACCCTCAGGCTGAAGAGCTACACGCTATGCTATATCAGCCAAAAGCACGCAGCCAATGCCAGCAACCTGGACTGCTTATCTTAATTAGCATTTCCGCCCACCAGCAGCAAAAGGTGTGCAACCGCAAAGCCTGCCCAGCTGCCCACTGGGGTTAGGGAGTGGTTGATCGCTAAAGACGTACGCAGGAGGGACCAATTTGCATAAGCCGCCATCTTGATTTGTTGTAACCCAGCAGGACACTCTACTCTGTTTCTTTTCAACATCTGAGCTTATGCATTTATTTGTGGCTTACCAGACCTCAATCGACACAGTATGTGGGGAGATGGTGGCACCCCGATTCAGCAGTAGCAGCAGTTAGTCCATGCTCAGATTCAGTACCAGTGCAGTAGGTTATACAGACCAGTTTCAGTAGTCTCAAACTTGTGCTCAAACTCCAGTCGTCCCTGCATTTCCAACTTGTCCAACTTATTTATTTGTGAGCATTGTGCGTGGGTTTTGCCCTTTTGAAAGGTTTTAACTATGTTTCAGTATGCGTCTGCCTATTTTCATGAACCAACGTCGACACTTTGATACGTTTTTACCTACTTCTTCTTGTGTCTTTAAGGTTAGCAGTTTCCAGTTGCGTCACAGCCCTTTTTTTACTTGGTTTGTTTTGAGGTTTACCTCGTTCTCATAGGTTGAGCAGCCATTCCAGGTTGAATGCCTTTGTAATCCAAACTAAACTAAACTATTCATTCGTGGCTTGCCGAGACCAGTCAGCAGCCGATCAGCTAAACAACTAGGCCGAAGGTTCCCCCCTATCTGCAACCACTGCTGCAGCTATGTTTTGAAAATCTAATAACCCTATTGCTTCCTGTCCCATACTCCTACGCACCCTTTCCTTGCTAGATCAACCACTGGCGAAATAGTTTTGCCTGGTCATTTCCCTTGGTAAAGGAGAAATTGCTTGCAAACAAGCTCTACGATAAAACTCCTTTTAGTACAAGGCATATTTTGTCTGTTACAAGCCAAAAAGACGCTAAGACCTTCTGTGATCCACACTCGGCCACACAATTTTGGAATACGGGCAAAAAAAGACAGGAGTCAGCTCAACCAAACTTGTGACGCTGTTGCGCCGAGCAGTTAAATAAGGGCTTTAAATAACTTTGAAGAAGAAACGCATTGCACGACAAAATCCAACACCCTCGTGACTGCCCGTATTGTCTGTACTTAATATAAGCAAGCACATAAGATACAGGTATACATCATTCAGCTGTAGTCAGCTGCTGATCAGTCAGGGGGAGTCAGCTATGTGCAACACACACACATGCACACACCAGCAAGGTGCTATTGTATGAGCAATTCAAAAAATTAAGAGGGCAACAAGGGACAAAGAGATTGGATAGATGAGCATTGGAAGGACGCTGTATGTTTACCAAATGCCGAGCCATTTAATGTAAGCAGGATGCCTACATCTACTTTTCCTGCTGCTTCATCTCTGCCACCATCTTTTTAAGCTCTCCACTCTCGTCCATTTCAGCCACAATGTCGCTGCCGCCTGCGGAAGGTAGAGTAAAAAGTGTGGTGCTGAATTGCACGTGGCCAGTTGCGTGTTTGCTGGGATGACTGTTAGCTAAAATGCGCGTTTGCTGCATATGTACTCAAATGTGCAGCTCAAGGAAAAAAGATAATGACGACTTTTTTGTGGATGCAGGCACACACGCATTCTCCCTTTACAAGCACAGCCTTTGTTTTTGTCGATGCAGCTGTCAGAGAGCAAACCACTTATTTTTGTGTAGCTTGCTTGGACAGGCCGTGTTACATGAAAATGTGGATTGTTGGCAAAAAGTTTATTTACGCTTCAGAGGTAGACAAGTGCATTTCGGAAACACGATTAAAAGTGGAGTGCAGGCGTGCAAGCAGCGATCATAGTACCCTTATTCATAGTAACTCAACATTCTTCATAGCACCCTTGCAACACTCACCCACAAATTCTCCCTTCATGTACAACTGCAGGTGAAGTCAGGAAACACAGCATTTAGTAATTAGAGCAACAATGTTTCTTATTGGACACGATCTCCAGTAAGCATATGCCCTGCTGCTCAGGAGTGAAAGTAATTCAGGCCCTAGGACCCATCTTGAGAAAACACACGTCCATTGTCGTGTAGCAATAAAAGCTATGTCGTATATTTAGGCAGGGCATTGTGCATGGCATCATTTGAGGGAAGGAATTATTACATGGGCGGACAGAGCTCGGTTCCCAGGAGCCTACTCTTAGCAACTGCTCTCGGACGTTAATTGTGGACCAATACTTACAGCCTTTTGACCTTTTGCCTGAACAACTGACTTCCAAATTCAACGGCGCCAAGTGAATGAACTCAGGCCATGTGAAATCAAGGCATGGGGCCTTTTGGCCTACACAGCAGAATTGTACACTGCCTTCACACACAGGAGTCCCAGCAACCAGTTACTTACATGTGACCTTGCACGCTTCAATAGCGTGAAGCACAAACATCTCATGCATCAGGGAATTAACACATTTTTGCAGGTGTTTCGCAGATCGCTTTATTGAGAATGCACACAGAAGGGTCAAAAGCAGGGAGGATTAGCAGGGAGCTACAGACGCTACAGAGGGAACAAAGGGATGTTACAGAAGGAACAAAGGGACGTTACAGAAGGAACATAAGGACGTTACAGAAGGAACGAAAGCAGAGAGGATTAGCAGTGAGCTACAGACGTTACAGTGTGCATACGGACGTTACAGTGACATTACAGTGTTATCATTACGTTACAGTGTACATAAGCTATGTTACAGTGCGAGCATTACGTTACAGTGACGTTACAGTATGCATACGGTATTTTGGAGAAAGGTCTCCCAAACATATGGCCATGTACATTGTGTGTATATGGTGCTGGAATAACCCATGGTGGGGGAGATGATTCTTGCGGGGAATACCGCTGGGAGTGAGTAAGGTTCCACCTACTGGCAGGGAATACATTTTGAGCATAATAATAATTTCAGCAAACCAAGGTTAAATCAGGAAATTTGTCACCAGGGAACAACTTAATATAGCAAGTTAGTAAGTAATATGGAGTATAATAATTGCAGCATATACTATGGTAACATCAGGACGTTTGTTACAGCAATTCATTAATCATCGTTAAATACCTGCGGAATGGTGGGCCATTGGGAGTAGTTCTTGATGGCGTCACGCAGGCCAGGGTTGTGCACCTCATCCAGCACGTTCACCACCTGCGATATAAACATGCCGTTAAGGGACACTGCATACAAAAATCACTCTACACTCCTTGTGCTGTGTGTGCGCATGTGTGACGTGTTACCTAGTAAAAGAAGTGACAAGGGGCAACCCAGCATGGCACGTTTATTGATGCAGATGGTCAGCCTCATGCACACAGTCACAGCAGCACAGCAGGGGAGCAGCAACGTCGGCCTAGAAATGATTGTTGCGCTGTGAAAATGGAAACAAGGGGAAAAGACTGCATTTCTTTACAGCACTGCCAAAGCGCTTCTGTAATTCCTGTACTTTTATCGCAAAAGAGGAAATCGCGCAAGAGCTCAAGGCACTCCTCAGCGGCACGCCATACACGCCAATCAATACCGTATAAAGGTGGCATAGGTATCGAGGGCACTTGCACCTAATGAGTCATCCCCCTTGCAGTTTGACGATGCACCCCGTCACTACTCAGGCTTAAGCAAGTGAACGCGCATTTGCTCATGCAACTTCCTGACCCACAAAAAAAGAGCCTCGAAGGCCTACGTGCGCCTTAACCAAACCACACGAACACACACATGCACACACACAGCACAGCACGTACGTACACACGGCTGACTTGCAATGTATACATTCATACACTCGCGTTACAACGTAACATATACACACGCAGCATATACATAGGGATGGCCAACACCACATATAACTAAATGTAAATACAAATATACGGTGCCTATACGGCATTTCTAGCAGGGAAACCACCTTGCATATTTACCATATATACGTTGTATATACATGGTTCTGGCCAACCCTACACATACATCTTCTGCGCACAAACTGTCACGCAACACGCATGCACGTACATACACACAGCTCACTTGCAACATATAAAAATGTACGCTCACGTAAACCAACATATACACTCACAGCACAAACATATCTTACACATGAACTGCATCACGCAACACGCGCACACCTCGTAGTCTGTCCTGAGGTTGTTGAGGATGGTGAGCGTTTTATGCGAGAAGCCACACTGCGGCTGGGTGCGCGTGCCCTTAATGAAGGCGACCACCTGCATGGCATTCACATTAGCATAATGTGTTCAGTGCATATGCATGTAGGTACAAAACAGTGCATGCTCCTCTCCATGGGGCTAAGGAGCAAATTGCACTTCAGTACTTTGACAATGTTTGAGCACTCAGGGCCGAATAACGCGTCCAGCACCCTTGGAGTGGCATGTGTTTGTATGTGTTGTGGTATGTGCAGTGGGGGGAGGAAGGGGGTGTTTGCTTGACAAGTACGATGCAAAGATTGGGGATAGAGAGCATGCAGGCTGTTTCACTTCTAGTAGGAAGGGTGCCCTAGGTGTTTTGTATTGTTGCATTCGTCTGTGCAACGTGCAGAAAAACAATACTGGTGCCCGCCAGCCAATAACATGGATACTATGGAGAGCAAGGCAGGACAGCGGAAGGCGTGCATGCAAGCCAGCTGTCCGTGGTGCCAACCATGACTGACAGAGACGCAGGGAGTAACACAACATAGTGCACACGTGCACAGCTTACGACAATTCTTGCCAGCCCAGCAGCCACGTACTTGGATGCTTTCTACCACTTCGTTGTCCATTGGCTTGTTCATAGATATGGTCTTCACCTAGCACCACACCCATGTTATCTTGACCCCGCCACATGCGTGGATGCCTTTCACCACTTTGATAACCATTGGCTTGTCCATGGAAATGGCCTGACAACAATTGTACACATCACGTACCCTGATGTCTTTCACCACTTTGTCGACAAGCTCGTCCATTGATGTGGTTGAGCCCTTGCCAGCAGTGAGGCGCACTTCTGGGCGGGGGGGCTTTGCCGCTGTGGTATAACAGATAGAATGGCAAAACAGTGTGACAACTAGGAATGGTTGGTTATACCGTAGCATATGTAGCAACTCATCGTCCTCCCAAAACAAAGGGTGATGAGCGCGCATGCTCAACGCCACGTCTTCTGGGGGGCTAGTGCGGAAGCCATTTGCTTGAGTGACATACAGCGTCCTTTTGCCCGAGTGACACACACCGTCCTTTTGCCTGACTGAAACAAAACGTCCTTTTGCCTAAGGAACAGTAAGTGTCCTTTTGCCTAAGAGGAGCACAAAGTGTCAGGAGGGCCAGAGACGCGTATTTGGCTGGCATGCTGGTGGCAGAAAAGTGTGCCAAAGCAAGGCATGGACCATGGGAAGCACTGATGAATGAGAGAGGATGAACTGAATAGCAATAGGATATTAGAAAGCCAGTGAGAGGGCCTCCTATCTCAGCGCAGACGCACAGAAAAACCTCATGACATGAAGAGGTTGAAAAGCGGATACATTTCACTCAGCAAAGGAAGAATGAGGCCACATGTACCACAATGCAGACATAAGCACTATTACACTCATTCGACGCCACTATTTTGACGCTACTCGGCATCATAAGCAACCCCAACTCATCACACATAAGGTGACGTACACTGCATAAAAAAACCCTTTGTGCTCGCTTACCAGTGCGCGACTGCCATTTCTTTTCGCCTGGCGCATTTCCTGGAGGAATGGTGCCTGTTTCTTGAACTGCAAAAGGGAGGGGTAGAAATCAAAGGTTTAAGAAAGTTGTGTTGGATAAGGTGCTCAGTCAGAGCTCACAAAATAAGTGTGAGTACCTATAAATGGCCTCTTTGGTGTTGGCTACGACAGCTTCATATGAGGTGAAAATGACAATGATAGGTGAGCAGCTCCAACGACAGAGAGTACACAAACAACAGCACAAATTTGTGCACATTCATACTCAAAAATACACACGCTTAATTATATAAAGACACACACACATTTACACAAATACGTGCACACACACACAAATACACACACACACACACACAAGCGCACGCGCACACAAGCGCACGCGCACATGCACACACCCAGACACAAAAACACTCACACACACGCACACGCGCACACACACACGTGCACACACACACACACACACACACATAAACACATACATGCACCAACGCACACACAAACATTCACACCTGCTTCCTCAATCCAGCTCTTCCAGGCTTCGGTTAAGCTTTCACGCGTGGCGTGGGACATCGCCAACACTTTCACTCCGTGCGTGAGCTCTGGCAGTTCATGCAAGTGATTAGCCACACTGGCATCCACCTGGAAAATAGAGAAAAAAGAGAAGGCTGAAGGTAGTTCCAGGTTGGGGACAGTGTGAAAAAAGAAAGTCCACATTACCCACCCTCCGGGACAGCCCAATGTACTGCAGCATGGTGTTCTTGTCATACACGCCGTATACGCCAGGTGCGGTGGGCAAGTCCTTCTCTCCTTCGGGCAGCTTTATGAGGGGAGCTTGTTTGAGGGGAGGTGTCTTCGCTTCCTGCGCAGCTGCTCGCGTGACGACCAACCTACTGCTGTGCACTTTCGTTGCAGTTTGTAGCCTTTGCTGCTGCTGTTGCTGGCCGATGGAGCGAGAGCCCGCGCACGACAAGGATTTCATCTTAACTAAATATCTTCTATAATAATTAAATTAAAAACTCGTGCTTTTTGGGGTCAAGAAAATTCCACGAATTCAACTGGCCGGTCTTGCTTGCTTGGGTGTCATAAATGTTTTGGGGTCTCGTTTAAATTGGTAAATGTTTTGGGGTCTCGTTAAAGTGGGTAGCCCTTCGGCTGGCTGGTCGGGTGGTCACTGTTTTGACTAGAAATTGCAGTAGAACCCAGTCTTTAGGTTATTAGGGATAGGCAGGATTTGGAGGCTGCAAAAAAATCGGGGGCTGCAAAACAATCGGGGGCTGCAAACAGTTCTACATAAAAGTGTACCATCCAATCTACTGTTCTCGTAGTATACGGAAGTATGTATCTTAATAGTATTTCATTCATCATTATCTAATCAATAGTTGCATCTAAGCATCGAGGTAACTAGGTGAAACATCAAATAAAACTCTAGTCCATTCATCATTATCTAATCAATAGCCATTATTTCCGCTTTGCGCCTCCTTTCTTCTTCGCGGGTGCTCCTCGGGCCATTGCAGGAGGGTGAGGGGCTGCAGGCTGTTTCTCTTCGGGCACGGCAGCTGGCGGCGGTGGTTGTGACAAAGGTCCAGGAACCTGCAAGGGTAGGATATGAGTAAGCACTGCAGTATGCAACAGTTTTAGCAGGCCACACTAATTCGTTGAGGGCCGCCGGCGGGCTGACGATCTTTTGAATTATATCTCGTTCATGAGGATTGAAGACTTTCGTTAACTTTTTCCTTAAGTCAAGGAATTACTGGAAAGGCAGAGGACAAAGTGTCCTTTGCTCACTTCCAAAGTCGCATGGTTTCATTTCAAGGAGCTCACCCCGCCAGACAATATTTTTTTCTGCCCCTCTTGCTGTATTGGGCTAGAAGCTTTTGAAATGGCTGGCCCTGCTGGTGCTGCTGCTGCTGCGTTCCCTGGCTGCTGCTCCAGGAGGAACTCTGTAGCCCACTCCTCCACACCAGAAGGGAAGGTTGGAGGGAAGGGAAATCGTCCTGTTGCATCCATCATGGGAATGTGTGGCGTACATGCAAGCACGGCCGCAGCAACATCAGCATGGGCGCAAGGATGCACTTCTGTGGCGTGCAATTCCTGAGGAAAAAGTGCAGGGGAAAATAAACAATTTACAAGTTGCGCACCAAAGGCAACATTACTTATACAGGTACACATACACAAATACACGTAAGCACCCCCAAGCACAAATGTAAGCAATTTTAACAATTAAGGAACCCCCCTTAATGCATGTAAGTTCCTCACAAGCCGTTATTGCTTGCACCTGCACCCATATTGTTGCTGTATCTTGAAAGAGCATGGCCAGGAAATGTTACTAAGCATCAGTCGAGTGATAAATCAAAATTGAAAGGTCTGCGCTGGTTGCTGCTCACCTTCAGAGATCCCTCGATGGGTGCAGCAGCACTAGAGACAAAGAGGCAGAGTGATGCAGTCTCGACCAACAGCCTATCAGCCCGTGGCTTCTGTTTGGATCAGTGACGAAGGAGCAAATGTGGGCCATAAGGTAGTCCAAGAAAACAACCTACTGTCCTAGTCCGGCCAAGAATCAATATTTAGATATTGGATCTCTCCAATGTGGATCAGTGGAAAATTGCACACATAAAGGCTTGAGAAACAGCGTCAGGCTCGGACCTGGCTTCTCAAAGCAGCTTATGCGTGTGGCAGATGAAAAGACGTCGACAACACTTGGTGTGCCCCTTCGCACCTTTGCAGCCTCCCTTGCAACCATGCGTACATTTTCAGCAAACGAGCCGTCTGCAAGGGCAAGATCGGTAAGTCAGGGGAATTGAAGTCCATTTACTTGGCTTTGGTGACTGACTCACTGAGACTAAAAACTAAGGCCCATTAGGCTTAATGCTAGTGGGCCCATATACTAAAGTTCCTGTTGTGAATTATGTTGGCCTTGGTGTGCTATCTGTGCATTTGTGTAAATAGAAAACTGATCAATCTCGAGACTCTATGAACATTTTTAAGAAATGTCAATTTGTCCAACAAAGTTGGAAATTACCATGACCATTCTAATTCTACTATAACGATCAGCACATCAATTTTCTGCAATGGATAATTGGATAAGGAACAGCGAACAACTGTTAGTAGATGTACTGACCTCAACTGAAGACTCTCAGCAACCTACCTGCTCCCAAAGTAATAATCGCCGCTGCTATGGCTGCTAAGGGCTCTTGTACACTTGATTCTGCCAGGAGCTCTGCAGTTGCTTTCAGCGCTGGCAGGGCACCTTTGTCTGCCAGGGCAACGGCAGCACGCTGCACGTGGTCTGGTGGAGTGGGGCCCTCCAGTGTATCCTGTTACGATTTAGGTGTAGGTGTATCGAGCCGTGCTTTCACTTCAAAAACAATTTGCCAACAGTAACATCTCTCTACTTCGCAAAAAATCCGTGCCATGATTGTACAAGTCTGTTACAATATGTAATACCGGTATGTGCAATGTATAATGTAGATGCGTTAGTAATCGGCGTTAGAAATTGCTGTCGCTGACATAGTATGTGCATGTTGTTTTGAGAAATGACATACGCAACGTGCACGCATACCCACCGCTGGCATTCCTTTTCTCTTATGACTATATTTGCTAACCCTTTTAATCATGCTGGCTGTGTCATCATTACCAGCGGAGTCTTTTCTTTCCTTTACTAACCCACTAGATGCCATAAAGAAGGGTAAGCTCACCATCACACATGCTGACAGTATCAGGAGGCAGGCAGAAGCAGGTCAATATTAGGTGGCAGTCGACTTCAGGTGACGGTATTAGGTGGAAGCTAGCGTCATTGAGCACCTTAACATCCATAGGCAACACACCATATTGGCCAGAGCTTCAGCTTTTGTGGTAGGTAGCGCCTGGGAGATGATGCAGGGCCCTGCTTCTGTGTTGCTGAGCAGGATTGGGGAAATAGCAGTGGATGAAATTCCTGCAGACAGGTTTAGTCATCCATCGGTGTCGAGTATGCAAAAAAGTAAGACATTGAGGATATTGCGTTGCATGTGGATCTCTTGGGGCATAAGATGTGCCTGTCTCGACCTTGGAAATCTCGGAAACGAGCACGTTTGCCCCAGACAGCGCCTGAAGATCTGTCTGATACGTGCAAACAGCCTGCCCACTCCAGTTCCATGCCTACTACAAGCTATGTCTGATATAGGCACCATCCTTTTTTAACCAATTTGATCCTAGAAGCAAAGTCTGATATGTGCAGAAATTACGACCTGCCAATTACAATATAATTAACTAGTCCAGTGCTTAGAAACAATTGTCTTGTCGCAGCACTACATTCAATAATCCAAACAAATCAAAGCATTAGAACCTTTGTAGCCGCTACACACACACACACACACACACACATACACACACACACACTCAGTACTCACACACACACTCAGTACACAGCCAAGCATTTTACCTACCAAGCACCTCCTCAATGGTGCAGGGAGCATTGGGGGAGGATGGATGAGGCACATTTTCAGGATAAAGCAGTGCACTTTTGTGGGTGACGAGGGTGTCATCCCTTGTATGGGTGGCCTACATGTTGTGAGAATTGGATGATGGACTGTTGGTACGGTGAGGAAAGGAGGAGAAGGAACCTGGAAGCTTCCTGACGAAAAAACTGATTCAATCCCAAAGCTACCCAACCTGCAAATATGAACAACCAAGTATGCAAGTCAGCCTACACCTTTGTTGAAGGAGACTCAAGAAACAAGCTAAAAATGAATTAGCTATAGTACAAATGGTAATAGACTATTACTATAACAGTGCTTCACGCCTACGTACACTTACTCTCTCAATTTCCTCCTGGAGCTTCTGTAGCTCCTCAATACTCTGGAATCCCCTTGCTGTCACAATGTGCTGCTGTTCCTGCTGCTGTTCCTGCTGCTGCTGCTGCTGCTGCTGCTGCTGCTGTGATGACACCTGACTTTCACTCTTTGATTCACTTCCCTTTGGTTCATTCCCCTGAGTTTTAAGGCGTAATAACCTAAATCAGGTTCCTATCTCAGATTCTCACGAGGTAATTTAGGCTTGGATATAACTTCCAGGCCTTATGTGAAAAGTTTCTGGCAACCCTGTCAGAAAGGCAGAGTAACCTCTGCATTTCAACGGGTCCGAAAACCCAGCATACCTTACTCTATCAAGTGTAAACACACCCAGAGCGAAACGGTGTGCACAGCACATTTGCAAGGAGCTTAAGGACAAAAACGGCAAGAGACTTGCTTATTCTATCTTAAAAATGTGGCCAAGTTAAGGATGCATTTCCCAGCTCATATGCATAGCTGGCCATGACGACAAAGACAAAGCATAAAGTGACTCCATCTCTACGTGCATTTCAGCGGCACACCAATCAACCCCTACCTGCTTTGGCTCTTCAGCAGTTTTTTGGGGCTTTTGTTCTGCAACAGCTGGAGGGGGTGGAGGCTGCTTGGTTTCAGTTGGCTTTGGCGGGGGGGGCTGCAGGTAGCGGAGTTTATAAGGTAGTAGTTGCAGGCGCTGTTTTAAGAGATAAGACAAGGTTTTCCAATCCTTGCAAGGGGGCTTTGTTACCCAAGTTGCAAGACGTGAGCAAAACAATTGTTCAAGGAAGTTACTCTACCCTTCCTTTTCTGTCAACATTTACAGAAACCTTGTGGTGGCAGCACCTCTGCTGTTGGACCAACCTCGTTATGAAATTTACTGTCAATTGTAGTGTTTTGCACCCTGGACATGCGAGATTTTCACAAAACACTTCTGATCACCTTATACTTGGGTAATCTTTACCTGAGGCGTGACGGTTTCTGCTTCTGGCTTCACGTCTTTGTCCTGAACAGGCTGAGTATCCCGCTGCTGCTGCTGCTGCTGCTCAGCAGATCCCTTGACAAGCACCTTATTTGGAAGTGAAAAGCAAACAGCATTGATCACTACCATCATGGATCTTAAAATATACCGTTTAGGGCTGGGCAGCCTCCAACAGATGCAGAGAGGCACTCATGTGGCATAGGCACAGCAAAGGAGACAAGCAAAAAAAAGGCAGTGAAAAACCACTCCCCACATTAAGTAAGGGAAAGGAGACACTTTGGTACCGGGTACCGTATAACTCCTCCACCAATAGAATAAGAAAAAGATCAATGGGAATCAGGAGGGTTGCAGGCTTGACCTGAAAGACATGCAAGATACACAGTCATCCGTGCACGTTGGCAAGCTAACGAGCAATTATACAGCTCTCTGCCTAGTGAGCTGGCACACAACCAGTTTGAAAGTGCCAGCTCACCTGAGGAGAAGGTGCCACCTGCCGCTTTGGCTGGATGTCAGCCTCTTGAAGCAGCTCCAGGTTCTGGATGCCAGCATACTCTGCTGAGAGCTCCCACAGCTTCTTTGACAGCAGTCTGTTATATGCTTGACGATTGGCAGGGACGCGCACCACCTTTGAGGCCAGCCTAGAGTTGATGTGTTCCAGTGCGCAAGATGCGGTTAATGGAATAGATGACAAATCAATCAGCTACATTCCTACGTTCAAGACTCAGAGCAAAGGGTTAGTTGAGCATGTCATTGTATAAGCTCAGTAAAATATTTGCATCTGCAAAATAAGACATCACTGAGGGAGACCTCTCTCCTGTTAGCTATTGACGGGGTGTCTTGCCTCTCGCAAACTCTATCTTCCGGCCTACCTTTCTTACTCTTGGTTATACAAGTTTATAACTTAGGTATTAGAGACTTATTGGATCCTAATGACAGCATGATTATTCAGTTGCCATTGTATACAACTCTTGCCTAGCAGCTCAAGAGCTACCTCCTTCCCTGCTCACCTGTTGTTGCTCAGATGGCGCGCTGGATAATCCAGGAAAGAATGCAGCAGTGCCATGCTCGCGTACAATGCCCAGCGTGGCGTTCCAATGTACGTGTGCCAGGCACCGTCCAACATGGTGAGAAGGGGCGAAGCAAACATGCCGCGTGCATAAAACCTCAGGTCCTCGCATGGTGGAACTCCTGTTGGCAAGAAATTGGCATAAAGCGGTTTTTTACACAAACTCAAAATAAACATACAGTCACAACGCATGCTGTTTAGGTTCTACAAGTATAAGATAATACCGCCCAGATGTCGTTTCATCTGGTCAAAAACACGGAAACAACAAACTATTGATGGGGGTGGGTTGTTCAGAGTGGTAGGGGGCAGCTGAAGGAGAGTAACCCATATTTTTTCACATTTTAACACGGCCAGCCACCAGTAGTTCCACCTTTCACAAACAGCAGCAACGTACAGATGTCAGCATTCATCAACGTGGCATCCACCTCTTTGAGACTGTGAGAATACGAGACTGAGATTACTAGACCTCAGAACCAGCTGAGCGCCGTTCAGGAACAGTACAAGATATCTGCACCATTCTTCAAGGAGCTTCCATTAACCTCAACATTGCTCTCTTGATTGTGGATGGCACCATCTACAACACTCACACTCTGGATCCTTGTAAGGAGCTGGGTCTTGATTCACAAAGAGTGAAGAAGCTTGCCACCAAGCTCCATGTGCATTCCGACTACTACGCCACTAAACTTGTCCATACCAGACGTGCCCTCTCCAGTACCATTACCAAAACAGATCAGGAGGTTTCAGGCCAAGTCTACTATCCACCTGATCCATATTGACCTCTCTCTTCTTCTTTGCAGTGGAGGAGTTTTACGTACTAGGTACCTAAGTGCCTCCTTCTCCTTTACTACTATGGGGAGTGTTTTTTCACTGCCTGCGTTGCACTTATCCTTTACCCTGATCCATTTCTTTAAAACATCCAGCTCACTAACGACAGCAGTTGCCCTGAAAGCCTAGCGGTCCGTGATCAGGCCAGACCCTTTGGTGTCGCGGGTTCAAATCTGCTGGTCACAAATTTGCTGTCCGACAGCAACAGCTGCTTGAGATGTTATCACTGCTTGTGATAACTTCAGCTTTACATCTTATAGTGCTTGAGCTGCCCTGCATATCTGTTGCTACTAATTTCATCTTTATGTTGTAGTTGATCAGATCAGCCACTCTAACATAGCATACCTGGCTCAGCATCAACCGTCCACGGGACAAAGGCAGCATGCATGACAATCTGGGCAGCATCTTCAGCAGGAGCGTACAGCTGCGGGTGTGCAAGAAGTCGTGAGGAAGCGTTAAGCCACAAGCTTGCAAGTACTGCATGAATGTGCAACTGAACTGATAAATCTACGTAGATCAAGGACACATGCAACAACATAAAATAAACTATCACCTGAACAAAAGCTTGTAGCGAGCCTGCAGCACTCTGTTCCCAATCAAGTTCCCCCCTCTTCTTGTGATGTTGGAGACTTACTGCAACGAGTTTTAGGTGGCTCCTTTCCCTTAATAAATGTGGTCCTTTTTCTGTGTCTCTCTATTGGTCGATGCACTTTGCAAGAAATGGTACTTGCCTGGTTCAAGATTTGCTTGATGGGGAAAGAGGAAAAAACAGTGGAGGTCCATATAGCTGTGTTTACGCCTCCTGGGTCCACACTAACCACCTTATGCAACAGGTGTGTGTTGATTGCAGGAAGGTGTTACAATGCAAGACCTGTGCAGATCTCACGGTTAGTCAAAACTATCTACTCCAGACCATTACGTTTATATAATACCTGTAAATAGGTGACATCACAATGCTGCGTCGCACACCTTACCTCAAGACCCTGATCCCCAAAGCGGCGCTGCATCTCAAAGGCAAGAAGGACCTGTGGCCAACAAATTATACCCAATGCAGGTGCTTCATACAGTACGTGGACAACTGGTCTGCAGCCCAGCTTCCTACTTATGTAGCAATAAGGATTTCCTTACGCACCTCTGCCAACTTGGTGTGCTTATACCAGGAGTGGTACCTGTCAAATGAAGTACGTGGGTTGTATGCGTATCTACTCGCATTGCAGGCTCATTCAGCCTGATTTGAGACTTCTCTAACACTGAGCCATACACATACACCCTCTTTCCTGCGTCTTGACTGTGTGTTTACTTTGACACAATATCCTATGACCCCTGGTCACAATTTTGGCACTAATATGCCCCCCTTGCAGTACACATATTGTCTTTGCCTGACGTACCAGCTGGTGAGAAACAGGTGGGGGTCTTGTATGATGCAGGTGCGTGATGAAAAGGAAGACACAAAGACCACCCTGCACAAAGGAAAGGAATTATCAAGTTTGATTACAACTCGTAAAGATCGCCTGTAGCACAGAGCGAGGAGGATAACAAGTTAGGTACCTAGTTTTGTCCGCCACCATCTTGCGCTCAAGAAGCCGGTTCAGCTGCATGCACAAAGCAGATGATGCAAAATCATTGATAAGCCTGCAAATTGGATACCTTTTGAACACATCTCACTCTTCTCACGTCGACGATACAGAGCGTGAGAAAGGGGCGAGCCCAGCTCTTCACCAGTTTTTACTGGATTTGCCTTACCAACCCTACCTGGTAAGTTCCTAAAAAGTTTGCTTGTGCAAGACTTGCTACACCTCTGCCAGTGTGGAAGTGGTCCATTCGACTCATTCCTGTGCGCAAGAAGAAGAAAAATGTGTTAGGTAAAAGGTCCAGGGGATGTTGTTATACGTGCATCCTTGTGCTCAGTAAAGGTCTTGCCTTTTTTCATTTCCCCCAGAATTCCCTACTTATTGACACTACGTAAAAATGTGTTTAGAAAGTACTGCTTCGCCTCTCAGGCTTCCCGCTTGAATTTGTCAACTGACCTGCATTGTTGACTAGAACGTGAAGCCTCTCATCCGTGGCATTGATGTGCGAGCAAAAGTTGGCTATGCTGTGAAGAGTGTTTGGAGGATTGACAATGAAATTAGCACATGTCTTTGTCAGTGAAAAAAGGATATGTGCTAGGCAGTGGTCTGAAGCGTGGATTATTTTTCCTCTGTAACCAGTTACCGAGCTTCATGGCTCAGAAACAAGAATATCCTCTCCCTGGCTCGATCCTGTGTTGCTCCCTGAGCAGTTTCTGTCCCTTACACTGCTTCTAAACTGAGCCTCATCTGCCGCTTCGCATTACCTGTCCGGCTCCATCATGTCCTGGTGCATGCAGTTAAGAGCAATGTGAGTGACGCACAGACTTGTGTCCTAATGATGAGCAAGACTCACACACTCACAATGACAGGCACTTGAGGGGGTATGACGATCACTGCAGGAGGCACCCTGAGGCAAGATGAGTGAAGAGGAGAGTCATCAGAGGGGGAGTGCAGATGAGGGAAATCAATGAATAGCATGTTCCGAACACTTGTTTAACGCAAAGCATTTCTGCGCTTTTAAAGTGTTGATATAAGCCAACTATCAATGGTTGAAGACAGCACACGCAGCTTCCACACAGAGCCGCCGTATGACACTAAATGAAACGGCGGCTGTGGCACGAACGTGCCTGGAAATTATCTGTTGCTTCACTTTCTCGGCCTTTTTGCTGTTCCGGATGGCAAATGTGACACGAGCCCCTTTCCTTGCCATTTCTTCACAGACGGCCAGACCGATACCTGCAGCGCAGGTGCAGTGCTGGCTTGAATGCGAAAGCAAAATGGTTTTATGGGCGGCGCTAATGATCTCAATCCATGGATTTCGCCAAAACTTCACAGTTTATTGCACGTACCACTCGTGGCTCCTGTCACGATTGCATTGATTCCCTCCAGAGAGCCTTCAGGAATACTAACAGGGTTACAGAGCAGCTCTGTGGCCATTGAGCTTTATAACGCCAGACTCCTTTTTTATATTATATAATATTTTGAAAACCGAGATAATAATGCGAAAAAAACAAATTCGAAGTCAATCGCCATTTTTAATTTAGGTCGATTATTCAAATTCGCCTAAGTTTCACGTCAACAAAGAGAGACGCTGGTCCTCAGTTCCAACTGGCAACTGCCAGTTTTGACGCCAGTTACTGTCTGCACCAACTGGGGGTCCACAGTTTTGAAAACTACAGTTTTGAACAACTAAACCATACCAAATTTCCAACTTTACGATGCCTCTTTTGGAAACTGGTGGATCTGAAACCTGTTACTGGCAGTTGCCAGTTGCAACTGTGGACTGCCCAGTTGGCAAAGTTGCCAAGTTGCCAAGTTGCCAGTTTTGGGGCTGCTAGGGAGGGAGAGCGGGGGAAGGGCACTCAGAAGCCAGTTGCTAAACTGCCAGTGTATACCCTTGGTGTACACAACAACTGGGAAAGCCTCAGTTTTAAAACTGGAGCTCCTTCTACACACCAACTAGGTGAGAGTATAGTTTTTAATGCCAACTCGGTTGAGTATGCCATGCAGCGTCACTTTCTCCATCAACAACGGCCTGTTGTGTTGTCACCTTCATTCTGGCGATCTTTTTGGGGGGGGGACAACTTTGGGAATTAATTGTCATGATTCCGACTACAGTGCTTGCTTCAAGTAGTATGGCTTAATCTGTAAAGTTGTATGTCGCCCTAAAAAGACTAAGGTGTGTAGTGTATGGTTTGGGCCTCCCCAGTTTCTTATAAATTGCTGGACGCACGAGTGTGAAGACACTAGCATGCTTTCCCATTCCTATAACTTTCCATGGCAAAGCAACAAGAACAAAGAAATTGAACAGTCAATCCTGCTTATTTGCCTCACTCCCTGATCTTGCCTCACTCCCTGATCAAATGCAAATCACAAATTAAACACGTATTTGTCGCAGTTTTGCGCAGCAAAATAAAATCTAATTCTGCTTTAGTTCAGCGATGGTGACAAAATTGTCTAAGGCCTGCGTGGCTATCTTGGCCGGAATGCAGTGGCCCCCTGAACAAGCAATACAGTAGTGAAGCGGAGGTGAAAATGGATTCAGGCGTATTTTGCAACCATTCTTGTTGTCGTGCAGCGCAAGAAACAGCAGGGTCCCACCTGTGAATTCGTGGTAGTCCAGCAGCTTCCCCGTTTTAAAGCCCATGGAGCCGAGCCTTGCGACAATGCGTCGGCTGCGTGAAAAGAGACGTGTGCTTTTGGCACTGTTGATGAGGATGGACACAACCAGCTACGTAAACAGGCCTGCTGTGAGCCTGATCGTCACCAAGCTTAGGCAGGCAAGGATGTCATCTAATATTTTGTAGCAATCCTTAGTAGATGACATTGACAACGATGAAACTCCTACAGTTGCAATCTGGGTTGGGTAACAAATGGGATTTCCATGATGAAACATTAGAATTTTAAAGCTCTCGTCTTCTTAACATTGTACATATCCTGTGAGCGCACTTACAAGCAGTGATCGATGTCAAGGCACTGATCTCCAATACCGTGCGAGATGTAAACTTTTGGCTTGATAGGTGACTGCAAGGAGGGTATGATTACATTTTGATCTTGCATGGCAAATTTATCATTCAGCAAATCAGCGCTTGTTGCATGTACTACTCATCAAGCGTTTGCTTTTCACCATTGAATGCCAGATCGGGATCAGAGAGTGGAAGGTAGCTCAGGTGCTTTGCATGTTGAAGCAGCCCCTCCCTAGAAAACCTGCACGTACCAGAGAGGAAGGGCGCATAAAACCGGGTGACAGAGCCATGATGTGTGTGAAAGGCCCGTGCTGCTGATCTTTCCAGTCTCCTGATCCACCATTTGGAAGACCGAGGCTGAGAGCGTACTGCATAATCGAGCAGCAGTTGGAATACTCTGTGTTTGAACTTGCGTGCGGTAAGGTAAGCGGCAAGAATTCCAAGTCAGAAAATGGGTATAAAAGTGGCGCCATGGCGTACAAATACTAAAGACACTGCCCTGAATACATCTTGGGTACTTCTGTTGTGAAGACACTATGTTCAAACAGGACAGACCAGGACAGACTGCTGAAGATTGACGCACCGAAGCCCCATCTGAAAATCCAGCACAGCACACTTTCTTGGGGTTTATGTTGAAATTCTCAAAGACATGCTTCAGGGCTTTGTCGATGAAGCGCACGTCAGCGCCAAAAGATCCCCTGATGATGTCCCTGAGGAACGCGTCGTGTCAAGAGGCAGAGAGAGACTTAAAGCTCTGTAACTGCTGCTCCGTTGCCCTGCGACCTTTGCTGTGTAGGAGCTGTTGCGGTAGGATTTAAAACATATTACACGTAATAACTCAGGACAAAAGGACAAACCAAATCCTACCATGTCCGGCCACGGCTATCAGGCAGCAGCAAGATCACACGTTTCTCCTCCAGTTCCTCCCTAAGCATAAGACGTGTAAACGTGAAGTTATGCATCGTTTGTTTCTAAGAGGTTTTCCTGAGAAATGTATAACGAAGCACTGCAATAAGCAGAAGTTCATAACAAAGCACTGTAATAAGCAGAAGTTTGGCAGCGACACAAAGCGAGGCACTCACCATTTGAACACATGAGCACAGCTTGCACCACTTGCACAAGCACCATGGAGCAAGATGATAAGCGGGCTGCTTTGCTTGTGGTCGTACGTGGATGGCAAGAAAAGCATTCCATCCCTGTCGGCAGTTGCATGTGGAGGCAGCGTAGTGCAAAGGTCAAACACACACGCATGGACAAGTTCAGGCAGAATGTGATACGGCACATAATGTGACATTACCCAAAAATAGGCAACGGTTTTTTTTATGAAACCACGTGACTTTCTTCTCCGCAAGAACTTGCTTACTAGAACCAGGCTCCACATCCAGAGGCACGAGCTGTGATTCCTTGGGTGGAGCGGCAGGCGATCTGGGTGGAGTGGGAGGCGCCTGAGGTGGGAGAAGGTGTGGAGGAACTGGCCTGCACATGGTGGGCCAAGTTTGCTTAATGAGAAAGCAAGTTCTTCTTACGTTTCAGCTCTCGAACCAAAACGCAGATAGGGATGGATGCCAAAAAAAGCTGAGTAATGAGGAAGTTGCTCCCACAACCCTCCGGTGCATAGATTGATGATGAGCACTTACCTTGCGGTTAATCGTGCATTGCCAGCATCTAGCGCCAAGGCGGAAGCCATGATGAGCTGGTTCTGGACGGAGTAGCTGTGCGCAGGTAAAGCTGTATAAAATAATATTATTTATGGCGATATGCAAAAAATCAAAATTACCAGTTAAAAAAATTGCGCCTCACATAGCCAAAGCCAGTACCTCCCGTCTTTTGCAGTGGACAAAGTAAAAAATAAAAAATATTTCTGGGGGGGAGAGGGGCGTGAAGAGCCTTGTTTCATGAGTGCACCTTACAACAGGGACAGCACTCATGACTCAAGGCTCTTCCCGTCCCTCTACCCCCCTGTGATATTTCTTATTTTATATTAAACCCTTCGAAAGACGGGAGGTGCTGGCTTTGGCTGTGTGAGGCGCAATCTTTTTTAACTGGTACTTTTAATGTTCCAACCCGAATGATTGTAATAACTAAAAAATCAATATCAATGTATTTTGTTCGAGTTTCAGTGGGCCAATCGCTCAAATTTTATTCGTGTTGTAGACGGATTTTTACTGCGTTTCGAGTACCAAATAAGCTGGCTGGTAAGGCCGGTCAGGAACGCACTACAGAGCGCGATGTGCTTACCTGACCATGGACATGATTCCTGCTGCTTCAAGCAGGAACCCCTCATGGAAGTACTTTAGTAAGCGCAGGGCCTGGCTCTAGCCCGTTTGGTAGCGCTTGCTCGAGCTAGGACGAATTGCCTTTTTGCCGTCTCCCTGAAAGTCATCACATCAAAAGATGAAGCTCGCAGGCGCACATTTGTCAACGCAACAGTTACTTATAAATTATTGAAATCTCATTAAATCACAATGAATAATGCAAGCGTCGTGTTGACAGATTCTGACAGAAGCAACGCTGTATTATAATAAGATGGCTGGATCGTTGTTTGCCCGTCGTCAGCGTGCATATGAGGGTAGCGCACATGAGGGTAGTGTGCCATTGCTGTGTGCAGGTTCATGTTTGTTCACGCGTGTGCATGTGCATGACGTATGAATGCATTACATATGTGTGGGCGAGTATCTATGTGTGTACGCACGGGAGCACGCGTCCTCCTCCCCGTGCAAGCATGAGCACGAAATGCCTCCATCCCTCATTAGTTCAAACTTGGCACATTCCCTCATGTTCATATCGTGGTGATTTGGAAAGTTATGTCCGGTTAGGGGGAGAGAATATGTCTGCTGAAATTCCGTAAGTTTGCCCTTAAAGTACCGGAAATTAATCTATTTGTGAACAAATCCTTGGGGGGGCCTGACCCCTAATTTGAATTTTAGTTTAGAATTTGGCCGAGGCTGGCTGGCTGGCCACGTTGCCGCGCCCAATTGATTGGTGGTAGTAATCGATTTTTCGTAGTCTCGTTCAATAAGCTGGAAAGCCGGTGAGTCGCACAAAAAACCATCTCGGCACCAACGAAGGGGGGAAAGGCACACGTCAGAGCTTTCCTCAACATAAGCCCTCCTCCCACTTGTGGCCACACGTCAGGCACGTCACGGATCGCCCCCTGCCCTCTGCGTCCTTGCTTCCCCAGGTTTCACTCTTCCCGATATCCCTTCGCCCGGCGTCTGGTTG
>Ga0307963_1000435_pt1 | contig 27440 bp, 29 predicted proteins | sample OrgLakmetagen594_FD_201829 | JGI IMG/M metagenome (GOLD analysis project Ga0307963, IMG submission 201829) | Saline water microbial communities from Organic Lake, Antarctica - #594 | ecosystem: Environmental > Aquatic > Non-marine Saline and Alkaline > Saline | place: Antarctica: Organic Lake... | reverse complement strand
AAGAGACATATCTACGATGCTGTAGTTAAAGCCATTGTTGAAGCCATCATCTTCAGATGGAATAGTAAACTGTGTGCCTTCCTCGTAATTTGGAAGTGGTAATCCGTTGTTATCTGCTGGACCTTGATTTGGATAAGCATTTGCATTTTGATGATGAGGCTCGTCTACCGTAAAAATATAATAAATTCCAGTAATGGTTGGGTGCGGAACAATTAAACCACTCTGTGTACTTGACGGATCACCATGTAAACCTGTATTACCAAAATAATTTGCATTGGGCATTATTTGATGATTTTTATCCCATACAGTGCGCCCATCTGTATAAAAAAGTAAGTTTCCTCCAGTATCTGAAATAGCAGAACATCCTTCGGTTGTATTTAGCTGTCCATCCGATAGCGCGGAAGGTGGATTAGTGTTAAACGTAACCCCTGCATTTCTACCAAAGTACCAATTATTAGCTTCACCTTGAGCGTAAAATTGAATTGAAGTAAGTATAAAGAAAAGAAATAGTAAAGGTTTTTTCAACTTTTTTTACCAAAAATAGTATTTTTAAAAGCTTAGTAAGGTTAGCGCTATTTTTTAACACATTTTAAACTATTATTTGTGTTACAACTCGAGCAGTTATTGTTTTTGGGATAATGCTAACGCACCAAAGAGAAATTTCCACGAAGTACGCGTCCATCTCCTAAGCGTATGGCATACCAGTAATCGTTGTTTATCATGGGTTTTCCGTTGTAAGTTCCGTCCCATCCTTTGTTGGCTTCATCAAATTCATGAAGCAATTTTCCAAAACGATCAAATATATGTACTCTTATTTCTCTATTCCTGTCAAGACCTAAGACTCTCCAATAGTCGTTAGAACCATCGTTATTTGGAGTAAAAAATCTCATAATTCCCAATATGGCTATTTCTCTACTTACTATCCCACAACCATTTAAATCCTTGATGTAAACCGTATAAAATCCAGGGGTCAAATTTTCAAATAGAGGAGATTCTTGGTATGGACCAGCTGGATTATCTAAAGCAAATACGTAATCGCCAATGCTGTTTTCTTCATCTACGATGATTTGAATGGAATTATCAAACCGAGTAGCATCCACCACAATAGTAGTAAAACTTGCTAAATTAGAACCTAGGACTTCTATTTCTTGTAATGCTTCACAACCTGTTTCAATCTCGGTGACTAAAACACTATACGTACCAGGTTCATTAATGTCGATTTGAAAAGTAGTTTCATTTGTTTCTGGCCAAAAATATTCATATAGGTTTGATTCATCTTCCGGTATATTAGGTCGGATAGGAATGGTATTCGGGAAGTCTTCTAAACAGTAGGTATATTCTAACACCTCAGACAACATAGGCAAATTATCTACAGTTAACTCAATTTCTCCAATACTACCACAATCATTATTATTTAAAAGGTAATACACTTGGTCTGAATAAGCTTGAAGGTTGGCGTAATTTTGAGGATTTGTAATGATGTTGGTTTGGTTCAACGCATCGTTGGTACTTGGATAATAACCTGTAATTTCGCCTGATAAATTAGCTTCAACCTCAGTTAAATCAAAGCTTTGAATGCCGTTTAAATCATCATCGCATCGCAATAATTCAAATGCTTCTCCAGTTTCATAATTTTCAATTCTTAGTTCAATTTCTTCAACTGAAAAGCAAGCTGTAACTAAATCTTCAACTCGAACGTAAATAACTTGGTTAGTTGCACCCGTAAATGCATTTTCATTTGAAATTGGGCTTTCATTCAATAGCGCATCTTCTTCACTTAAAAAATAGGAAATACTAAAGTCAGCTAACGTGGAATCACCAATGAGTAATGCTGATTCAGAATCGGTTAAATTGAAAACGGAGGTAAAATCATCTACATTAGTAACACATTCAGTAAGACTGGTATTTTGAATTTCTGGTATTGGATTAATTGTAATATTTGCAATTCCAGAAAGTTCACAATCCCCATTTTGAGGGAACACATCTAAGGTGTAATTTAGGTTTTCAGTTTCTCCCGCATTTATAGGAATTTCAAGACTTGAAGAATTAGCCCCTTCTATTAAAACGCCGTTTTCGTACCATTGATAGGTAGCGGGAACATCATGCTCGTAGTTTAATAAGTAAGTTTCCCCTTCACAAAGTTGAAGTTGCGTTTCAATTTGGCTGGTGTCACCCACTTCAATAATCCCAATTCTTGAGGTAAAAATAGATTGTATAAACGGAGGTAATCCTATGGTGGCAACATTTCCTTGTAAGCTTATGGCTCCGTTGCCTAAATCTGTTGAAAAACCCATGGCTGCTCCAGGATTATTGGGGAAGTTGATTACATTTAACCTAGTTACAAAAGTTTGAGGAATATATATTTTACCGTTAGGAGCAAGTTGAATTGCAGCACCTTGCCCTGTAACACTTTCTATGGTGTATTCTGAAGCTAACACATCTGCCGCATCTAAATCCCATTGTACTAAGTTACCCGAAGCCGAAGCATATATTTTTTTAGAGTCTGGAGAAAATTCCACTCCATAAGCTAGTATATTGTCTGCCAATTCTATTGGATTTTCAACTTCGCCTGTTGCATTATTAAAATCGTATAAATAGATGTTTCCTGAAAAAGGTGGAGTGTAGGTATCTTGAAGGTTGGCAGTAATTAATTTTTCACCATCGGGGGATGCTTTTAAATACCCTAAAGCACCACGACGATATGAACTTAATGGAATAGTAGGACCAATTTCTGAAATTACAGGATTGGGATCAACTCCATTTTCATCAATAGTAAAAGCGTAAAAACGATTGATAAAATGAGTGATAATCCAAATGGAATTGCAATTATCGTTAACAACTGCAGTTATTTTTTCTGCACATTTGTACTTAATTTCTTCGGGATTATTTTCATCATAAGTTACCAATTCAATGTTTTGTTGGCTTGGTAAAACATCACCCAAACCATTTCGCAGATTCATGTCTACTAAAGAGTATCTAAAACCATTGTTGAAGCCATCGTCTTCTTGTGGTACAGTAAAATTAGAACCTTCATCATAAAAATCAATCGGGTTTCCGTCTTCATCTGCTGGTCCTGGATTGGGATATGCATTTGCATTGTCTTGGTGTGGCTCATCTACCGTAAAAATATAGTATAAATTCAGTTCAGTTGGATGTGGAACAATTAATCCACTAGATGTACTTGAAGGGTCTCCCATTAATCCTGTTCCTCCAAAATAGTCTGCGTTGGGCATTATATTATGTTCTTTATCCCAAACCGTTCTCCCATCGGTATAAAAAAGCAAATTTCCTGATGTATCTGATATTGAGGAACAACCTTCCAAAGTTGTTAATTGTCCGTCGTTTAATGATGATGGTGGATTGGTATTAAATGTTACCCCTGCAAATTGACCAAAATACCAATTGTTAGCTTCTCCTTGTGAAAAGAGAAATAATGGTAACATGAAAAATAAAATAAGGTAAAGTTTTCTCACTCTTTTTTAATATCAAATTTATAATTTATATTCAAATGAGTAAGGAAATATTGAAATAAATTAATCTTATTCAGTATTTCCCGAGAGAATAACAAAGACTTAGTTACAACTAGATAAATAACTTTTGAAAGGTTCGTGGCAACTAAACCAACCGTATTATCCATATTTCAACCGATATTGATAAATATCTGTTTTAGGGCAGATATTAAGAAATATCCTGTTTTAAGCAGATATATTTGTATGCTAGAAATAAAACCAATACATTTGAAAAAACCTTAAGAATGATAGCTGTTATTACTGGCGATATTACCAACTCTAGAGATGGAAAAATAGAGCTTTGGATGCAAGGACTTAAAGAAGTGCTTAATCAATATGGCGAAGAGCCTAAAGATTGGGAGATTTATAGGGGAGACAGTTTTCAACTTTCACTACAACCTTCACTTGCTATGTTGGCGGCGTTTCACATTAAATCAAGCATTAAGCAAACAAAACAACACGATGTAAGAATGGCGATTGGAATTGGTGAAGAAAAATACCGTTCATCAAAGATTACGGAAGCAAATGGTAGCGCGTATGTAAATTCTGGAGAATGCTTTGAAGATTTAAAAAAACAAACTTTAGCCATAAAAACAAATCATGAGGAATTGGATGAGCGTTTAAATATCATGCTAAACTTATCCCTTTTAACCAGTAATAACTGGAGTAGTACGGTTTCAAAAGTAATTAAGACCGCCATAGAAAACCCGGAGAAAAATCAAAACAGCTTGGCGAAAATCTTAGAAAAATCGCAAAGCAATATTAGTGAAGCATTAAAAAGAGGTGGCTTTGACGAAATCATGCACATGAATGAATTTTACCAAAAAAACATTTCCTTATTATGATAGCGCTGACCCTAAAATTAATCATTGCACATGTTATTGGAGATTTTATCTTACAACCAAATAGTTGGGTGAGAGCAAAAAAAGAAAAAACATATACCTCCAAATATTTCTATTTACATGGTTTAATTCACCTTTTAGCCTTGTTAGTATTACTTCAATTCAACCCGTCTTACTTGTTGTCTATTAGCTGTATAGTGATTAGTCATTTGCTGATAGACTTGGGTAAATTGAAACTACATAATAAATTGAATACAAGACTTTTATTTGCTGTAGATCAACTTTTACATCTGCTAGTAATCATGGTGGTGGTTTACGTAAATACTCCTTTTCAAATTGATTTTGAAAAAATTTATACAACAGAATCGTTAGTGCTTGTTTTAGCTATTCTGTGCCTTTCCTCTGTTTCTTCAATTGTCATTAAAACAATAATGAGCAAATGGAATTTGGAAGAGGATAATACAGAAGATTCGTTGGAAAGTGCAGGAAAATACATAGGCATTTTAGAGCGTCTCTTTGTATTTGGTTGTATTTTATTGAGCCAATGGAGTGCAATAGGCTTATTGGTAACTGCTAAATCAGTATTTAGATTTGGAGACCTCTCCAGAGCAAAAGATAGAAAACTAACGGAGTATATTTTAATAGGAACTTTAATTAGTTTTGGGCTTGCAATTGCAATAGGTTTAGGCTATAAATACGTAGTTGACTTAGTATAATACTACAAATCACGTTTTTTAAGCAAACTTAAACTTCCCCAAACAAAGATAAATGTCCATACAATTGGAATTATTAAACTCATGATATGTACTTTATAATCTTTAACAAATTCTGGGTTCACTTGTGAAGTAGCTAATTTTACAATATCTAACCTAGTAAAGGGTTCTTTAATTAAATTACTCATTGAATTTAATGGAAAAAAATCGGTTAAGAATAACAAGCCTTCCGCTTTAAATTGAAAAACTCCCTGTAAAATAGATTCCGCCAAAAATATGAGAAAAATAAAACCTAAGGTAAAAGCAGATTTTCTTACTAAAATGGCTAAAAACATACACAACGAAAAGAAGCTAACGAGTTTGATGAAGTACGCTAAAATAAATTCCAATTCAGAAAAAATTATTCCGATTTCGGTGTAGTCAGAAAAAATCAATCCTAGCACTAAGGAAACCAAGAAAACCAAAAGGGTAGAAGCAAGTGCAAAAGCAACTAAGGTGTAAAATTTTGAGAGTATAAACTCTTTTTTGCTTAAACCATCAATCAAATTTTGCTTTAAAGTTCGGTTGGAATATTCACTGGTAAGCATCGATATGATTACGATTGCTAAAAGAAGTTTGATGATGGAAACCATGTACGTATTAAAATGCCAGATGTAAGGAAAATTGAAAATCCCTTGGTCTGCAATTCGAAAGCTGAAATTTCCAAACTCAAAATTGATAGATGCAAATAAGGCAGTAAATGAAAAAAGCACAAAATAAATGATGCTCAAAACTTTAGCTGAACGGCTTTGCTTCAATTTAAAAAATTCTATAGATAGTAATCTGAACATAATTCTAATTGTTTTTTGTTAAGTTTAAAAAGCTTTCTTCTAAACTTTCTTTTCGCTTCACTAAGTGTTTCAAAAGTATTCCTTTTTCGAAAGCTAATTTGTTTAAAGTTGCAGCTTCCATTGGCTCACGTAAGATTGCTTTAAACAACTGATTGGGTAATTCAGAAACACTTTCAAAAGCAGGTTCTTTTTCTAGTAGTTGAAGCAATTCTGCTTTGTTGTCCGCATCCACTTCAAAAAAACCATGGCTGGCATTCATGTTTTCTACGCTGCCATCATAAATCATTTTTCCTTGTCTAAGAATTATGACGTGTGAGCAAATTTTTTCAACTTCATCTAATAAATGTGAAGCCAAAAGAATGGTGGTTCCTTTTTCAGCAATTCGTTGAATAATATCTCTTATTTGATGAATTCCTTGTGGGTCTAGACCGTTGGTTGGTTCGTCTAAAATTAAAATTTCTGGATTATTAAGTAGGGCAGAAGCAATGGCCAAGCGCTGCTTCATTCCTAAAGAATAGGCTTTAAAAGCATCGTTTTTCCGCTCCCATAAACCTACTAACTCTAATTTCTCTTGGTAATCTGGATTGCTAATACACTTAATTTTAGCAACTAACATCAAATTTTCTAAAGCAGACATACTTGGGTAAAAATTGGGATGTTCTATAATTGCGCCAATTTTTTTGAGCGCATTATGGGTGTCTAAATTTCCATTGAACCAAGAAAAGCTTCCATGGGATGGATTAACCACATTCAAGACCATGCCTAAGGTAGTGGATTTACCACTTCCGTTGGGGCCTAAAATACCGTACACATTTCCCTTATTGATTTCAAAGCTGACTTGATCAACCGCTTTGTTACTTCCGTAATGTTTGCTAAGTTGATTTATTTTTAAAATAGTTTCCAATAGAAATAGTTTATTAATGAGACGATAACAATACAAAATTGTTACAAAATTTCCAAAAGGACTCTCTTTTCTTGTTTACTCAAAGAAAAAAGCTAATCTTAGTTGATAATTTAAATGATGAAAGACAATTTAATTTTAAAACTTCCTTACGGAAAAGATTTTTTGTTTGTTGATGAAATTCTAGAAGTAAACGAGCAGTATATTTTAGGAAGCTATTTCTTTTCGAAAGAATTGAATTTTTATGCTTCCCATTTTAAAGATCAACCTGTTACACCAGGTGTAATTTTAACTGAATGTGCTGCCCAAATTGGTTTAGCTTGCTTTGGAATTTATTTGAATTCAATTTCAACTCATCTTGAAGAAAATCAATTTATGGTTCTTTCTGAAAGTCATATGGATTATTTTAGTCCTGTGTATCCAGATGAACGGGTGTATGTAAAAGCCAATTTGGTGTACTTCAGGTTTAATAAACTGAAAGTAGAAGTAGAAATGAAACTTGCTAACGAGCAACGAGTAGCTAAAGGAACACTTTCGGGAATGCTAGCTAAAACAAACGAAAAGAATGCATAATAGAGTAGTAGTAACTGGGATGGGAGTGGTGTCTCCAAACGCAATTGGTTTAGCCGATTTTCATGAAGCTTTACTTGAAATGCGAAGCGGCATAGCCTTTATTCCTAAGTTAAAAGAATTGGGCTTTAGTTGCCAGATTGGAGGAATACCAGAAATTTCAGAAGCAATTTTAAATCGATATTTTTCTCCACTTGAACAAAAAGGATTGTTAGCAACAGGATTGATTTACGGAGTAATTTCTGGACTTCAAGCATGGGAAGATGCCAAGCTGAGCAGTCCTGAAGATGAAGTGGATTACCAAACTAGTATTATTTTTGGAACGGGTATTTTGGGAGTTGATAAATTACACGAAGCTTTTAAGTTTATAGATGATAAGCGGGTTCGTAGACTTGGTAGTACTAGCGTAGTACAAACAATGGCAAGTGGAATTTCAGCTTATCTCGGAGGCAAAATAGGAGCTGGAAACCAAGTTACTACCAATTCTTCTGCATGTACAACTGGTACCGAAGCTTTTATAATGGGTTATGAACGCATTAAAAATGGTCAAGCCAAAAGAGCTTTGGTCGGAAGTTGTAGTGATAGTGGTCCCTATGTTTGGGGAGGATTTGATGCACTGCGTATTTTACCTAATCAATATAATGAAAATCCAACTGAAGCTTCTAAACCATTAGATGCAAATGCTTGTGGCTTTGTCCCATCTTCAGGAGCTGGAGCAATGCTTTTGGAAGACTTAGATTCAGCTAAAGCTAGAAATGCAACAATATATGCTGAAGTTTTAGGAGGTAACATCAATTCTGGTGCACAACGTCAAGGTGGAAGTATGACAGCACCAAACCCGAAAGCAGTACAAAAATGTATTCAAGATGCCTTGGTAAATGCGAATGTGAAATCCAACGAAATAGACGCAATTAATGGACACTTAACTGGTACTAAAATGGATGCTACAGAAATGGAGAATTGGAAAGTAAGTTTGAATCTGCCTACTCTTGATTTTCCAAGAATCAATTCTCTAAAAGGGATGATTGGTCACCCGCTAGCAGCAGCTGGCAGTATTGAGTTGGTAGCTTCTATTTTACAAATTCATCATAATTTCATTTTTGGAAATCTAAATTTAAAAGAACTGCATCTTGAAATTGCAAATCAATTTTCAAACGATATTTTCCCCAAAGAAAGTCATCCATTTACAATTCAACATTTAATTAAAGCTAGTTTCGGTTTTGGAGATGTAAATGCAGCTGTTGTGCTTAAAAAATATAAAAAGTAGTAATTTTTTATTCTAAATTAATCACTTCAATAGAGTTTCGGTGTAAAATGATGTTTCCGCTTTTCTCTAATGTTTTCAGTAACCGCGAAACTACCACGCGAGAAGTATGTAAATCAAAAGCGATGTCTTTGTGTGTGCTTTTTATGATTTTATTTTCAGCAAATTTCATTTTACTCTTTAGGTATTCCAAAAGACGTTCGTCCATTTTTTTAAATGCAATTACATCAATTACATCTAGCAATTCGTTTATGCGTTCATTGTAACTATCCAGAACAAAATTTCTCCAAGAGCGGTATTTTGCCATCCATTCCTCCATTTTTTGAATCGGAATCATAACCAGTTCTGTATCCTGTTCTGCTATTGCTTTTATTTCACTTTGTTTATGATTCATACAGCAACTTAGAGTGTAAGAGCAGGTTTGTCCTTTTTCAATATAATAGAGCAGAAGTTCAAATCCGTCCTCGTCTTCTCTCATAATTTTGATAGTGCCATCAAGCAGCAAAGGCATGGACTTAATGTATTGTCCAATCTGCATCAATTCTTCACCTTTAGCTACCTTTTTTAAAATTCCAACTTCTGTGATTTCTTTAATTAATTCATTTTCAAATAGATGAGAATAACTGGCTTCAATAGTATTTTTCATAAATAAATTTACTTTCAAAAGATTAAGTCAAGCTAAAATAAGCCTTATAATCTTTGTAGATTTGTTGCAAACGCTAAATAATTCAAAAGATTGAAATTGCATTCGCATTTTAAACTCTATAAACCCTATGGATACTTAAGTCAATTTGTTTACCCTCAAACAGTTAGGAGAAACAAAGCTTTGTTAGGTGAATTATTTCCATTTCCGAAAGGAACCATGGCCATTGGAAGATTAGACGAAGATTCTGAAGGACTTTTGCTACTCACAACAAATGGAAAAGAGAGCTATAGAATTTTGAATGATAAAGTAGAAAAAGAATACTACGTCCAAGTAGACGGAGTGATAAGTCCAGAAGCTATTGAGGAATTGAAAAATGGCGTAGAAATCAGTATTCAAGGAAAAAAATACCAGACTTTAGCTTGTAAAGCTCGATGTTTAGATGAAATTCCAAGTTTTCCAGAACGAGCAAAGAAAATAAGGGACGAAAGACATGGACCTACTTCATGGGTAAGTATTACCTTAACCGAAGGAAAATTTAGGCAAGTAAAAAAAATGACAGCTAAAGTGGGTTTTCCAACCTTGCGATTAGTTCGCTACCGCGTTGGAAACGAGACAGTAAACGGAATGGATTCTGGTGAAGTAATTCCAGTTGATAACTTCAAGTATTAAGTATGAATCATTACCCTTTGGTTAAGAAAAACACTTTATGTAACTATATGGCCATCTCTTCTTGCTTTCTAAACAAGTTGCAAAATAGCTTAGCTGAATTCGAGCTGTAAAAACTGCTTGGAGTGCTTGGAAATAAAGAAGGCAACAAGCAACATACCATATGACTGACATACTTACTGGATTTGATCAGGCAAGAAATATGTAGTTGTTAACGGAATGGAATGAATCCTGGGGATTCACATGTGTATAGCAAAATAGACATCGTCGTGTTATTCGACCCCAGCGGGGTCACATTATGTTCATGCCAATAATTTCCCATAAATATGTAATCCTAAATAATACTGATAGAACCTTAAAAATGAAATTGATTAAATATTGAATAAAATACTAATTTAAACTCTATTTTTTTACTTTTACTAAGTATTTAGCTTTACCTAATTTATTAGAAAAGTAACCTTCATCGATAAAATGAGTAATCTTTTTAACCTAAATATTTACACTATGGCAAATACATATTCACAAATTTACATACAAGTGGTTTTTGCTGTTCAAAACCGAAAAGCACTTATTGGTGCAAATTGGGAAGAACAACTTTACAAATATATCACGGGCATTGTCCAAAACAAAGGGCAAAAAATGTTAGCCATTAATGGAACGTCAAACCATATTCATATTTTCATTGGAATGAAGCCTTCATGTTGTTTGTCCGATTTAGTTCGCGAAGTAAAAAAATCATCAAATATTTTTATAAAAGAAAAGAATTTCACATCATTTAAGTTTGATTGGCAAGATGGATTTGGCTCTTTCTCATACAGTCATTCACAGTTATCGCATGTTATTCGATATATTGAAAATCAGAAAGAACATCATAAAAAAAGAACATTTAAAGAAGAGTATTTTGCTTTTTTAAAAGCATTTGATATAGAATTCAATGAAGAATATGTTTTTGATTGGATTGATGATAATTTATTATACGACCCCTCTGGGGTCGAAATGTGATAATGCGAATAATTTTCTATAAACATGCAATCCCTAACGGGATTTGATTACGCAAGAAATATATAATGGTTAACGGAATGGAATGAATCCGTAGGATTCGCATGTTTATAGAAAGATATTTTCGCTTTATTATCGACCCCAGCGGGGTCGCATTATCTTAATCACCATATTTTTCTGTCATACAAATCCGAATGGAATTAAATCATATAGAATTAAAAATGGAAATGACTTTTAATAAAACTGAATCTAGAGGATACATATGTCTATAGAAAAGATAAATGAATTTATTATACGACCCCTCTGGGGTCGAAATGTCATAATCCAAAGATATTAAATTAAAAATAATTAAATTTTAACATAATAAGGTTCTATTTAAACTCAGTACCTAAAGGCGCGTTTACAAGTTGGGTGCGTGTTTTTACCAAGATGTTGTCCTAAAAGGGACAAATCATTAAACAGATTATTTAAGCTATTATAACTTATAACTACGAAAACCTAAAACAGTTAGATAATTCACTAAACAAAATTGAAATATGAATGCACAACAAATTATCAAAAAATTCAATTTAGAAACACATCCCGAGGGTGGCTATTTTAAAGAAACGTATCGAAGTGAATTAGTAGCTGTCCCAGAAGGGTTTAAGAGTGAAAGAAACTATTCAACTAGTATTTATTTTTTGATTACCAATGAAGCCTTTTCAGCATTTCACAAAGTAAATCAAGATGAAATTTGGCACTTTTATATAGGTAGCTGCATTCACTTGCATCTGATTCATCCTAATGGTAAATACGAATTAATTAAAGTAGGAAATCAGATAACTGACGGAGAAGTCCCACAATTTGTAGTTCCTGCACAGACTTGGTTTGCTGCTGAAGTAGTGGAGGAGCACCAATTTGCTTTTGTAGGTTGCACAGTTTCTCCGGGATTTGATTTTAAAGATTTTGAATTGGCAAATCGAGAAGCATTGACAAGTAAATTCCCAAATCATAAAAACACCATTAAGCGGCTAACTCGTTGATGCAAGTCTTACAAGACAACTAAAAGCTGTCTTGTACTTTATAAGCGGTTCCTTTTTGTTTATTATCACTACCTACCAAGGAATATTCAAAAGTATATTGATTTTCTTTAGTGGTTAATATTTTAAAGTGCATCTGTTGTTTAGCGGCTCTATTTTCTGGATTGATGTTCTTTAAAATATATTCACAATCATTTATCCAGCGAATACTAGCAGTATCAGACTTTCCTTCATAATATTCAATTTCGTATGTATTATTTCTAACGAATCTAGTTTTTTTCAATTCGCCTTCTACTAGCGCTTCAAATTCAAAAATTCCTTCTTGAAAGTCTTCGCATTTCTGCTCTGGTGCATAACAGGAATGAAGCGAAACTATGGTGAGTAGAAGCAAAAAAGAGTAGTGAAATCGATTCATTATTATTTTTTTACAAAAATACCGCTAAACAACCGATTTTGGGTGTTTAAGAATGGTTAAAAGCTTCAAAAGTTCCATCATTATAAAAAATAACAATCCGCTGAATTGATTTTCCTTCTGTATTAGCTGCTCTGTTTGAGACTTCTTCATTGCTATCTGCTACATCTTCAGATTTGGCTTTTTCTTGTGGAGTTTTATTTTGTATACGATTTGGGGCAAGAGGAGATTGCTCTTGTTGAGCTTCTTTTGTTTCGATTTGTTTTGGAAAATTTCCTTTACCATTGAGCAACCAATACAATTCTACTTCTGGAAAAGTCTGTACCACTTTCATTACAAAATCCAAACTAGGTTTGTTCCTTCCAGAAAGTAGGTGAGAGATAGAAGCTCTTCCAACTTCAATATTTTCAGCAAAAGAAGATGCATTTAAATCATAGTATTGGAAGAGTTTTTCCAAGCGTTTCGCAAATTCAGCACTGTTTACCATTGTAAACTTTTATTAATGAGATTAGAATATACAAATGTAAACAATTGTGTTCAGTAGTGCAAATAAACTTCAAATAAAGCAATTTAATAGTAAACAATAACTTTATATAAAGTGACATAGTGCATTAATTACATGTTATTTAATTTATTTTAAGTGATATATAGGAGGTTTTCCATGTGTGTCTTTAAAAGAGCTGCTTACAACGACAGATTCAGTTTATCAATGTAAACATTTAAAAGAATTAGCTTGTTTACAATTGTAAAATATGATTTGTTTACTTTTGTGAACTTACAAATGAATATGGATTATAGCAGATTGTATTTAGACTTTCAAGACTACAAAAACACAGCTTTTTCTGGTCGGTATTTGGAATTAGAAACCCTACAAGATTCAATTTTGAAGTTGCCCAAGGAATTTCAAATTAAACAAATTGGGGAGTCAGTTAACCAACAACCTATTTATTGTGTGTATTGGGGAAATGGGAATAAGAAGGTTTTAGCTTGGTCTCAAATGCACGGAAATGAAACCACTACCACAAAAGCCTTATTTGATTTTGTCAACTTTTTAGACATCCAAAAAGAAGGTGATTTTGTAAAACAGCTTTCAGCAACTTCTCAAATGGCATTGATTTTCGTTTTAAATCCAGATGGGGCAAAAGCCTATACTCGTCTCAACGCAAATCAAATAGATTTGAACAGAGATGCTTTTGAGGTCACACAACCTGAAATGAAAGCGCTGCAACAAGTTTACCGTGAATTTAAACCCAATTTATGTTTGAATTTACATGGACAACGCAGCATCTTTAGTGCAGGAATGCAGAAAAACCCTGCTATAGTTTCGTTTTTGTCCCCATCAGTTAATATCACTCGATCAGTAACTTCAACCAGAATTACAAGCATGCAATTGATTGTAGAAATGAGTAGCATGCTTAAAAGTTTCATTCCCAATCAAGTCGGACGCTATGATGACGCTTACAATGAAAACTGTATAGGAGACCATTTTCAAGGCTTAGAAACGCCTACTATACTTTTTGAAGCAGGACATTACCCAGGTGATTACAATAGAGAGGAAACGCGTAAATTGATGTTTTTGGCCTTTGTCAAGCTATTTGAGTCTATGCTACAGAATTCTTACGAAACAATTCCACATAAAACCTATTTTGAAATTCCAAAAAATCAAAAACTATATTACGATTGTATTTTACGAAATGTAATAATAGCAGGAACTTCATACGATTTTGCAATACAATATGAAGAGGCGCTAGAGCAAAACCGAGTTGCATTTATTCCTAAATTAGTGCAAATAGACAACCTATCCAATGTATTTGGACATCGAGAAGAGCATCTAGCCGAAGAAATAGTTAGTATTAATGAAGTAAAAGTTTTACAAAAACCTAACATAAATTCTGTTATCGAGGGACTTCGCACAAAAAACAAGACTTTTTCATTAAAAATTCTTAAAAACTAAAAATAAATTACACTATATTTAAAGACTTTGCCTAATTTTGAAAATTCAATAATATAAGACTAAAAATGGCAAAGTTTAAATTAGACGAAACTGACCACAAAATTTTAGGGATGTTAATCGATAATACGAGAACCCCTTTTACAGATATCGCAAAAAAACTCCTTATTTCTGCTGGAACTGTTCACGTTCGAGTAAAAAAAATGGAGGATGCTGGTATTATTACAGGTTCATCACTTTCACTGGATTATAAAAAATTAGGATATTCTTTTATAGCCTATGTTGGTATTTTCCTAGAAAAAACTTCACAGACTCAGTTTGTCTTAAATAGAATAAATGAAATTCCGTATGTAACGGTGGCTCATATTACCACAGGAAAATTTAATTTGTTCTGTAAAGTAAGAGCTAAAAACACAGAACATGCCAAGCAAGTTATCTTTAAGATAGATGATATTGATGGAGTGTACAGAACTGAAACCATGATTTCTATGGAAGAGAGCTTAAATGATAAAACCCGTTTAATGCGTTCTATTTTTGATGAAATGGTGAAGTAATTTAATAATTTTCAATCATAAAAAAATCCTGAATATTTTTATTCAGGATTTTTTTATGATTGAAATGATATCAAAAACTATTCTTCTTGCATATTGTGGTATACATTCTGTACGTCATCATCTTCTTCAATTTTTTCTAAAAGCTTTTCAACATCTGCTTTTTGGTCTTCTGTTAAGCTCTTGGTGGTTTGCGGAATACGCTCAAATCCTGAAGAAAGAATTTCAAAATTTCTACTTTCCAATTCCTTTTGTAAATTCCCATAAGATTCAAATGGAGCATACATTACAATGGAATCATCTTCAGATTCGGCAAAAATTTCTTCTAGACCGTAATCAATAAACTCAAGTTCAAGTTCTTCAATATCAGTATCTTCAGTAGCTTTTATAGTAAAATTGCAGGTATGGTCAAACATAAATTCAACCGAACCTGAAGTGCCTAAGTTACCATCACATTTGTTGAAGTAAGAGCGAATGTTAGCTACCGTACGGTTGTTGTTATCTGAAGCTGTTTCAACTAAAATGGCAATTCCATGCGGTGCATACCCTTCAAATAAAACCTCTTTGAAATCGCCTAGACTTTTATCAGAAGCACGTTTAATGGCGCGTTCGATATTATCCTTTGGCATGTTTGCAGTTTTCGCATTTTGTATAATTGCACGTAGTTTAGAATTTGTATCAGGATCTGGTCCAGCTTCTTTCACAGCCATTACAATATCTTTTCCCAAACGTGTAAAAGTTTTGGCCATAGCAGACCAACGCTTCATTTTACGTGCTTTCCTAAATTCGAATGCTCTTCCCATCTTTGTTTATATTGAAAACTCTTCTAGGTACGTATTGTATTCTCTAATCTCAGATAGATTCAGTTTGTTATCGCTATGTTTTATCAAATCCATCAAATATATTAAACTGTCAGATCCAGTTATTTTTTCCTGTTCTACCGCTTCGCCATCATCATCCAGAATTTCTTCTTGTGGAATAGGCGCTACAAAAGTTTCGTATTCTTCTAAGTGTTCATAGGTTAATCTAATGGCTTTTGCTACCACAGGAAGCTTTTCCTCAACTGCGTGCACGCGTAAATTTTTTAGGTTTTCAACTTGCTTTTCAGCTTGAATTCCGGTGGTATTTAATTCTTCAATAATTTTATTGATTAATTTTTGTGCTTTCTTATTTTCCAAGACCATGTTTTTTAGATTCTAAATGCAAAAATAATTTTTTAGAAGCGGATTATGGATGCAATGTGCAATTATTTTAAAAGAACTTTACTTTATAATTTACTTAAAAGATTTCTAGAAAGCAATGAAAGTACGTATTTTTGCAAAAACTAAAACTGAACATCAAGCCACTTTTATGTCCCAAGAAATTGAAGAAAAAGAGTTATACGATTATCAAGAACAAGATTTAATAAAGATTTTTGAGCATATAGATAATTGTCCCGATAATTACAACCTATTGTATCAACTACCTACTGGCGGGGGAAAAACAGTAGTTTTTTCTGAAATTGTAAGACGTTACATCGAGAAAAAAGGTAAAAAAGTACTGGTACTTACACACCGTATTGAGTTGTGTAAGCAAACCTCAAAAATGCTAAAAGGCTTTGGAGTTCGTAACAAAATCATCAACAGTAAAGTGAAAGAACTTTCTGATGATAATGACTATATGTGTTTTGTAGCCATGGTAGAAACCTTAAATAATCGTCTAAACGAGGAAAAATTGAGTGTAGATAACATCGGTTTGACCATTATTGACGAGGCGCACTATAATTCTTTTACCAAACTTTTTAAATATGTAGAAGATTCTTTTGTACTTGGAGTTACTGCAACACCATTGAGTTCCAACATCAAATTACCGATGCACAAGAACTACGAAAAATTGATTGTTGGTGATTCTATTCCTTCTTTAATTGAAAAAGGCTTTTTGGCAAGAGCCAATATGTTTACTTATGATGTGGGTTTAAGTCAATTACAGGTAGGTATTAATGGTGATTACACCGTGAAGTCTTCAGAAGATTTGTATACCAACATGAACATGCAAACCAAGTTGATGCAAGCTTACGAAGAACGTTGCAAAGGAGAAAAAACCTTGATTTTTAACAATGGAATCAATACTTCTTGGTATGTGTATCAAACTTTTAAAGAAGCGGGTTACGATGTAAAACATTTAGATAATACGCATTCTAAAAAAGAGAGGAGTGCCATTTTAAAGTGGTTTAATGAGAAACCAGACGCTATTTTAACATCGGTAAGTATCTTAACTACTGGATTTGATGAACCCACAGTAAGAAACATCATATTAAATAGAGCGACAAAATCCTTGACTTTATACTTCCAAATGATAGGGCGTGGTTCCCGTAAATTGAAAAACAAAGATACCTTCAATGTAATTGATTTAGGTAACAATTTGGCGCGTTTTGGTCCTTGGGATGCAAATGTAGATTGGCAATTGATATTCAAGAATCCAGATTATTTCTTAGACAATATGATTTCTGATGAAGAAATTGAAAGTCAATTTACCTATACCATGCCAGATGAAGTTAGGCAGATGTTTAAAAATACGGAAGACATCAGTTTCGACATCAAGAAACGCTACAACGAAACCGTAAACAATGGCGAGAAATCTAAATTAGTACTGGAAGAATCTGTAAAGCAGCATGCAAAAATGTGTGTAGAAAATTCTGAGGACGTTTTTGATGCTAGGATCTTAACTCGAGAATTAAAAGATGATATTCAAGACAGAATTTCACAATATTCCAGATGTATAATCAACAATACCAAAAACTACCGGGATTGGCTTTTTGAAGATTACAACCGAAAACTAAGGGCTAAGGTAAACGAATTGTTTAGGTAGTTGGGTTTGTTTTTTGTGGATGATAATGTGGTAAAGTTCCTTCAAAGCTATTCAAATTAAAGCTTTTAGCTAAAAAATAGGAGGGAAGTATTGCATTTTAGTTGGGATTGAATTTCAAATTTCACTTTAAAACTTTCGGAAAAAACATCCCTGTTTTCTTTTTATAGGATTGGTATGCAGTGAACTTTTTTTGAAGCAATTGCTCTTCATATTTTGCTTTGAAATAGATAAAAATACTAAAAGCCAAAGCAATTCCAATTTTGTATTCTGAGGCAGTAGCTATTCCCCAAAAATAGAAAAAAATTAAAATCCCACTGTAAATAGGGTGTCTAGAAAAAGCATACACGCCTTTGGTTTGTAGTTGCATTCCTGCTTTTGGTGAAGGAAAAGGCGAAACAAGTGTATTCATGCTGACTATTGCAAGAAGTGAAAAGAGCAAGCCTATTCCTGCAATGAGCTGAAAAAGAATCTTCAAACCGCTTGAGATTTCCCAACTTAAAAAAGAATAATTTTGAAGATACATTACAAAAAACAAAAGCTGTATGCTGATGTAAATCCAGTCTTTAATTGATTTTCCTTTCATTATTGATGATGATATGGTAAATTATTTAAAATACTAAAAGCACGGTAAGTTTGTTCCGTAAAAAACAAACGCACCATTTGATGTGAAAAGGTCATTTGAGACAGAGAAACTTTCAATTTAGCTATTTGATATACTTCATCAGAAAAACCATATGGACCACCAATTACAAAAACCAAATTTTTTAAACCCTTGTTCATTTGTTTTTGCATCCATTTTGAATAGCTTATAGAATTGAATTCTTTTCCGTTTTCATCCAACAAAACCAAGAAGTCTGTTGATTTCAATTTGGCTAGAATCAATTTTCCTTCTTCTGTTTTTTGTTCTTCTTCGCTTAATTTCTTTCTGTTTTTTAGGTCTGGAATAATTTCTACTTGATATTTAATGAACCTACCCAACCTTTTTTCATAATCTTCTACCAAGACTTTCAGTGCTTTACTATCTGTTTTTCCTACGCAAATTAGGGTAATGGTCATCTTTAAAAATAGCCTTAACTTTGTACAATTCAAAAATAAGGAATAGATGATTAGTCAAGCACAATTTCAAAAGGAAATAGATATAATTATTAAGAATGCCTTACGAGAAGATGTAGGAGATGGCGACCATTCTTCCTTGGCTTGTATTCCAGAAACAGCAGAAGGACAAGCTAAATTATTGGTAAAGGAAAATTGTGTTATTGCTGGCTTAGATTTCGCAAAACAAGTATTTCAACACATTGACCCCAATGCCAAAATTGATTTTAAGGCAAAAGATGGAGATGTTTTACAATCTGGAGCTATTGCATTTACTTTGCATAGCACCAGTCAAAGTATTTTAAAAGGTGAACGTTTGGTGCTTAACGCAATGCAACGCATGAGTGCCATTGCTACTAAAACCATGGCATTTAAACGTGTTTTAGAAGGAACTAAAACACGCATTTTAGACACTCGTAAAACTACTCCTGGATTTAGAGCTTTAGAAAAATGGGCTGTAAAAATTGGCGGAGGTGTAAATCACCGATTTGCTTTGTATGATATGATTATGCTAAAAGACAATCATATCGATTTTGCTGGTGGTGTAGAAGAAGCCATTCAAAAAACACAGGCCTATTTAAAAAGGAATAGCTTAGATTTGAAGATCATTGTTGAAGCCAGAGATTTGAACGAAATACAGAAAATTATTAAATTTCCCGGCATACACCGTATATTGATAGATAATTTTACTTTTGAAGATACTAGGAAAGCCGTGCAACTTATCGGTGATTTTTGCTTAACTGAATCCAGTGGAGGCATCACGCTTTCCACGGCGAGAGATTATGCAGAATGTGGTGTAGATTTTATTTCTAGTGGAGCTTTAACCCATTCTGTTTACAATGTAGATTTGAGTTTAAAAGCCATTTAAATGATTGATGAATTCGATAGAACGGTAATAAAAATTCCTGTTGTACGCAACATAGCAGTCTTTGCAAAGAAAGCTAAAGTGCCAGGAACAGATGGATTATCGTTTTATAGACTATTCAAAATTTATGTGTATGGAATTATTAAAGGAACGTTTTCAACACGCGCGAGTTCCATAGCCTTTAGCTTTTTTATTGCTATTTTTCCTTTTTTGCTTTTTGTCTTAAATTTAATTCCGTTTGTTACTTTTATAGACGATTTTCAAGAAGAATTGCTGTCATTTATAGATGATATGTTACCGCCTCAAACCTCTAGTTTTTTCAACGAAATATTTACCGATATTGCAAGCAACCCTAGAGCTGGACTGCTTTCATTTGTATTTATTTTATCCATCTTTTTGATGTCTAATGGTGTAAACGCAATTTTAACCAGCTTCGAATTTTCCTATCATACCAATGTAAACCGTTCTTTTTTTAGGCAATATTTTGTTGCTATGGGAGTATCAATCATTATAGCCATTTTACTGTTGGTTACTGTTATTTCAACGGTGTATTTAACTTACATCATTGAAGATTTTAAACAAGTAGGTGTTTTTATAGATGAAATTTATTGGATTAAAATGGGAAGATATGCTATACTTGTAGGTATGTTATACATTGTATTGAATTTAGTGTATTATTTGGGAACAAAAGAAAGCAGAAATGCAAAATTCTTCTCCATAGGTTCATTGTTTACTACTGTTCTCATTATTTTAACTACATTTTTGTTTTCCATCTACATCGAAAATTTTGCGAGTTACAACAAACTTTACGGTTCCATTGGAGCCTTATTGATTATCCTATTTTACATCTGGCTCAATTCTAATATTTTATTGTTGGGATTTGAGCTCAATGCATCCATTTACAAACTAAGACGAAAAGCCAAATAATGCTAAAAGCCAACCTAATCTACTCTTTAATTTTATTTTTATTGATTAGCTTTTCAACTCAAGCTCAAATTCAAATAGCTGGAATTGAAATACCCCAAAAACTAACTTATATTGAAAATGAGCCATTGGATGTATTCGGAATTGGGGTTCGAGATTTTCTCTGGATAGACATGTATGTAGGAGCTGTTTACTTGAATAATCTTCAATTGAAGCCTCATCAAATCGTTGAAGTAAATCAACCTATGGCATTACGTTTACATATTTTATCTAGCTTGATTTCAAATAAACGCATCATTAAATCTATTTTGGATGGATTTGACAAATCTACCCAAGGTAATCTAGAAGACTACCAAATTAGAATTGACAAAATGATTAACTTTTTCAATAAAGAAATAAATCCGGGAGATATTATAGACTTGGTTTACAATGCTTCAGGACAAACCCAGATTTATAGAAATATGAAGCATTTAGGAAGCATAGACGGATTAGATTTTAAAAAAGCACTCTTTGGAATCTGGCTATCTGAAAATCCAGCCAACGAAGGTTTTAAAAATGATTTATTAGAAGGCATCTAATAATCATAATTTTTCTGGGGCGTCAAATAGAGTTTATTTATATTTACCAACAACAAAAATTTAATCCATGTCCAAATTATTCAAGGCAAAGGTGAATGACGAATTTCAATTTGAGTTCACCCAAAAAGAGCTAGATGAAATTGATGTATATTCTCCAAAATCAGATGAAATTCATATTATCCATCAAAACAAATCCATTTCGACCGAAGTAGTGGAACAACACTTTAATCAGCAAACTTATCAGATTAAAGTAAATTCAAATATTTATAAGGTAAAAATCTCAAACGATTTAGATGTATTGATAAACGAGATGGGGCTTTCTCTGGCAGCGACTTCACAAGTAAATGAAATTAAAGCACCAATGCCAGGCTTGATTTTCGATATAAAAGTGAAAGAAGGTCAAGAAGTTAAGGAGGGTGAAACCTTATTGATACTGGAAGCCATGAAAATGGAAAATGCCATCACTGCACCTCGAGATGCAGTAATTAAAAATGTTCCTATCCAACAAGGAAATACCGTAGCAAAAAACGAACTATTAATTGAAATGGAATAACTATGCAAAGCATAAAAAAAATACTGGTTGCCAACCGAGGAGAAATTGCCTTACGGGTAATGAAAAGCATACGAAAAATGGGAATCAAATCCGTTGCTATATTTTCTGAAGCAGACCGAAACGCGCCTCACGTTAGGTATGCAGATGAAGCCGTTTGCGTTGGAAAAGCTCCCTCAAGTGAATCCTATTTAAGAGCAGATAAAATCCTAGCTATCTGCAAAGAATTAAATGTAGATGCCATCCACCCTGGATATGGTTTTTTAAGTGAAAATGCTGATTTTGCTGAAAAAGCAGAAGAAAACAACATTATATTTATCGGTCCAAAATCGCATGCTATACGAATTATGGGAGATAAGTTAGCGGCAAAAGAAGCTGTTAAATCTTACCAGATTCCAATGGTTCCTGGGATAGATGAAGCGATAACAGATGTAGAAAAAGCAAAAAAAATAGCCAAAGAAATTGGTTTTCCTATTTTAATAAAAGCCTCTGCAGGTGGTGGAGGAAAAGGAATGCGCGTTGTTGAAGAAGAAAAACAACTAGAAGAACAAATGCAAAGAGCCATTAGTGAAGCCAAATCAGCCTTTGGAAACGGTTCTGTTTTTATTGAAAAATATGTAGGTTCACCAAGACACATCGAAATACAAGTTTTAGCAGATACCCACGGAAATACCATTCATTTATTTGAAAGAGAATGCAGTGTGCAACGCAGGCATCAAAAAGTGGTAGAAGAAGCGCCATCAGTAATTTTAGATGAAGCCTTACGAAAAGAAATGGGCGAAGCTGCAGTAAGAGTAGCCAAAGCATGTGATTATGTAGGTGCAGGTACAGTTGAGTTTTTAATGGATGAAAATAAGAATTTCTATTTTTTAGAAATGAATACCCGACTACAAGTTGAACACCCAGTTACCGAAATTATCTCTGGAGTAGATTTGGTTGAACAGCAAATTAAAATTGCTAGAGGTGAAGTTTTAAGCATACAACAAGAAGATTTAAGCATCCAAGGCCATGCTTTAGAATTGAGAGTATATGCAGAAAATCCACTAGAAGATTTCTTGCCAAGCGTAGGTGTACTTGAACGATACAGACCACCTTCTGGAGAAGGAATCCGCGTGGATGATGGTTTTGAAGAAGGAATGGAAGTGCCTATTTATTATGATCCAATGCTGGCTAAGTTAGTTACTTATGGAGCAGATAGAAATGAGGCGATTCAGCGTATGATTGAAGCTATCAATCAATACGAAATTAAAGGAATTGAAACTACTCTGCCATTCGGAAAGTTTGTTTGTAAACATGAAGCTTTTGTAAGTGGCAATTTTGATACTCACTTTGTAAAAAATTACTACACACCAGAATTGCTTCATGAAGAAACCAAGACAGAAGCTAAAATAGCAGCCTTAATCGCCATCAAAAAATACCAGCAAGACCAGAAGAAATTACGTTTACCAAAGGTCTAATCTCTAAAAGCACAAATTGAAATGAGTAAAGCAATAGAAAATTTACAAGCAAAAATAACACAAGCAAAACTTGGCGGCGGTCAAGTTAGAATTGATAAGCAACACCAAAAGAAAAAACTTACTGCCAGAGAACGAATAGACTACTTTTTAGATGAAGGCTCATTTGAAGAAATGGGCATGTTGGTTACCCATAGAACCACAGATTTCAATATGGATAAGCAACAGTTCTACGGAGATGGTGTGGTAACAGGCTATGGCACTGTAGACAATAGACTGGTTTATGTATATGCACAAGATTTCACTGTTTTTGGAGGCGCACTTTCTGAAACCCATGCGGAAAAAATCTGTAAAATAATGGACAAAGCAGTTCAGGTTGGAGCTCCCCTAATAGGATTAAATGATTCTGGTGGTGCTCGAATTCAAGAAGGAGTTCGCTCTCTGGGTGGTTACGCAGATATTTTTTATAGAAATGTTCAAGCAAGTGGAGTAGTGCCTCAGATTTCTGCTATCATGGGACCTTGTGCAGGAGGAGCAGTTTATTCTCCAGCAATGACAGATTTTACACTTATGGTGCAAGACACCAGCTACATGTTTGTAACGGGTCCAAATGTAGTGAAAACTGTTACCAACGAAGAAGTAAGTTCAGAAGACTTGGGTGGTGCAAGTGCACATTCTACTAAATCTGGTGTAACTCACTTCACTGCACAAAACGATATTGATTGTTTGGTTCAAATAAAAAAACTTCTCAGTTATATACCACAAAACAACCAAGAAAAACCTACAGATTTAGCCATTCAATTGGATGAGGAATACCGTGAACAATTGGAAAAAATCATTCCTGAAAATGCCAACAAACCTTATGATATGCATGAGGTTATCAAAGGAATTATTGATAAAGATTCTTTTTTTGAAGTTCATAAAGATTATGCGACTAATATTTTAGTAGGTTTTTCCAGAATAGGAGGGAAGAGTATTGGAATTGTTGCCAATCAGCCTATGAGTTTGGCTGGGGTGCTCGATGTAGATGCATCTAAGAAAGCAGCTCGTTTTGTTCGTTTTTGTGACGCTTTTAATATTCCGCTTTTAGTTTTGGTAGATGTACCTGGATTTTTACCAGGCACAGACCAAGAATGGAATGGAATTATACTTCACGGAGCTAAATTGTTGTATGCATTAAGTGAAGCAACCGTGCCGAGAATTACTGTCATTACCAGAAAAGCATATGGCGGTGCTTATGATGTAATGAATTCCAAACACATAGGAGCCGATTTGAATTACGCTTGGCCTACTGCTGAAATTGCAGTTATGGGAGCAAAAGGAGCATCAGAAATAATTTTTCGAAAAGAAATTGCAAATGCTGAAAATCCAACTGAAAAATTGTTAGAAAAAGAAGCAGAATACGCTGAAACTTTTGCCAATCCTTTCAAGGCTGCACAACGTGGTTTTATAGATGAAGTAATTCTTCCTAAAGAAACACGTAGAAAATTGATAAAAGCATTTACAATGCTAAAAAACAAAGAAGTTGTAAGACCGAATAGAAAACATGGGAATATTCCTTTGTAATGAAATTGGGGTGTATTAGCTAGTCCTGATAATTTTAAGAAAAGTGATGTATATTTTTTGATATAAACTAGTTAGGTGTAATATAATCAGACGTGAATAGTAACACTAAAAACAGAATTTTGGGACCTGTTATGATTCCTGACAAAAAAATGCTCAGGTATCATGATGATATTGGCTTTTATGAATTGGTTATTCCGACTGAAGCAATAAAATTTTATCAAAAAAAATTTCATTCAGATAAAAAAGAGAAGAAAATAAATATCCAGCACGAGAAAATAGTGGAGGATGGTGTAAGACTTTCGGATTCATTCTTAATTAACAACAATAATCGACATTCATTACCATTAGAATTTCGAAACCTACCAAATGGAACCTGGATGATTGAATACACTTTTGAAAATCCTCAACTTTTAGCTCAATATGAAAATATCGGACTGAATGGATTTAGTGTTGAAGGTAAATTTACCATTGTAGACGAAGACGGTAAAAAACATACTATTAAAGAAAATTTCAAGAGAATGAATAAATTATCAGATTTATTGTCTTTTGAAATTTGGGTATATGGTGGAGGTGCAGAAGATGGAGGGAGAAAGGAACATAGAGAAGCCCATTTTGAACTTAAAGAAAAAAATACGCGTAGGTCCATAGGTAAAATAACAATGCCCTCATTAGAACTGTGGCTTAAGTCTGATTTCAAGCAAAGAATTGAATTAATGACAGTTCAAAACAAAGCCGATATTTCAAGAAAAGACAAAAAAGGAATGGTAAGGTGGCTTGAATTAAATGACAATGAAAACTTACTTAATTGTCACAAAGAATGGAATGAAAAAAATAAAGATAATAAACGAACAATATTAATATAAATACTACACCTAATAACAATAGCTATAAGCAATAGCGCGGTTTTGGTTTGAAAAACGAAAGTTCGGGTTTATTTGCTAAGTTTGTAACTGAAACAAAACGGAAAGGCTTTTTTAGGCGCTACTGCATATAGCCAAACCGTCGTTGTGGTGCATTTAAGAAACACCCTCGTAACATTAAAATTGTAAGTTTAAATGAAAAGTTTTTGCGCTAATTGTAATCGTCCGACTAACCAAAAAATTCTTCGGCAAGAAGAATTTAATTATTATGAGGAAGATACGACTTGGTGGGAAAATAACCGATACCAAATTATTCAATGTGGCGGATGTGATGAAGTTTCATTTAGAAAAGTTTACTCGGATGCTCAAATGAACCAAACTCGTGATGAGAATGATGCTTTTTCACAAGAATTATATCCAAAAAGAGGTCCGAATAGTGTTCCAATAAAAACTTTCCATAACATTCCGCTCAATATTCGTGGATTATATCGAGAAACTGTTGACGCTTATAATAATGAACAGCTCATACTTTGTACCGCAGGAATAAGAGCAATGATTGAGGGAATTTGTTTGGACAAAAAAATTCTCGGAATTAATGTAGTTACAAGCAAAGGTAAAACTGTCCTTAAAAAAAGCCTTGAGGGGAAAATTGACGGATTAGCAGAAAGTGGATATTTGACTAAAGATAACGCTAACAGTCTTCACGAATTGAGATTTTTAGGAAATGAGGCTTTACACGAATTATCTCGACCGAGTGTTGCGGAATTGAAACTCGTGATTGAAATTATAGAGTTAACTTTAGACAATATTTACGAATTACAACATAAAGCAATGAGATTGAAAAATGCAAAATCGACACGGAAAAAGTGAGAAAAAAACGCACCAAAACAACTTATGTAGCTCATAGACAGGAAGTTGCTTAATTGAAGTTAAGGTATATTTGCAAGTCCGCCAAATTTTTAAATTTGGCTTATTGAGAAAAAAAGATAATAAGAAAAATTTAAAAATTCGGCTCGTGCTTCGTCCGAAAGTAATTGTTTAATTTGCACGCTACGAGACATATACAGGGACGTTGGCAACAAGCTAAGAAATTGAACACAATATAAGCTTGAAAATTTTATTTCGTATATTTGAAAAAATAATTGATAATGAATATAGAAGCTCGTAAAATAGAATTCGTTCAGGAGTTTTTTAAACTTCAGAGTGAGAAAGCCATTTCTAAATTTGAAAAGTTATTAAAAAAAGAAAAAGAGCATAATTCACTTGATAATGTTGAACCAATTATAGCTGTTGAATTGAATGCTCGTATTGATAAATCGCTTCAAGATTCAAAAAACGGAAAATTGACGGAAGCAAATGACTTACTTGCTGAAATTGAAAAATGGAATTAAAAATTTATTGGACGGATTTCGCCAAGAGTGAATTGAAAAAGATTTTCGAGCATTTGAAAGAAAATGCAAGTTTGAGAATAGCCAAAAATGAAAATAAAAAATAGTTCAATCAACTTTAAGACTAAAGCACCAACCTGAAATTGGACAATTGGAACCGATGTTGATTGAAAGAGAAATTGAATTTAGATATTTACTTCATCAAACCTACAAAATCATCTATTGGATAAATTCTGAAAAAAATAGAATTGAAGTAATGGATGTAATCGAAACTCATCAACGACCTGAAAAGATAAAGCGAACGAAATAAAGCCAGTTGCTAACAGCGCAAAAATGGCGAGATTTATGCTGAAACGAGAGTTTTGTGTATTTTTATAAACGTAAAACCTTAACCGAATAATTTGCGCATTTTAAGTCACCACTTATGTTATGCGCGAACCGTT
>Ga0307963_1000424_pt1 | contig 27791 bp, 21 predicted proteins | sample OrgLakmetagen594_FD_201829 | JGI IMG/M metagenome (GOLD analysis project Ga0307963, IMG submission 201829) | Saline water microbial communities from Organic Lake, Antarctica - #594 | ecosystem: Environmental > Aquatic > Non-marine Saline and Alkaline > Saline | place: Antarctica: Organic Lake... | reverse complement strand
TCGCTACAAGATACATGATATTGAAGTGGTTATAGACCGTTTAAAAGTAAATGATCAAGTAGATCAACGTCTGGCTACTAGCATAAAAACAGGGATGAAACAAGGTAACGACATCATCATGATTTTGGAGGAAGGCGCAAAAGAACCACGCTACTTTAGCCGAAACTTGATGTGTCCGTCAAGCGGAATTTCCTACCCAGTACCAGAACCTAATAATTTTTCATTTAATTCACCAAAAGGGGCTTGCCCTAAATGCAACGGAATTGGAGATGTTTTTGAAGTAAACGTAGATAAAGTAATTCCAAATAAAGACATTTCTATTCATGATGGTGGGATTGACCCTCATGGAAAAACGAAGAAGAATTGGGTTTTTAAGCAATTCGAAAACATTGCTTTACATTATGAATTTGATTTAAAAGTGCCTATTAAAGATATTCCCGATGAAGCTTTGCAAATCATTTTACATGGTGGCAAAGGGAGTTTTAAAGTATATGGTGAAAAAGCAAAAGTAAGTAAAAACCTTTCTTATGATTTTGAAGGTGTAGCAACTTTTATTGAAAACACCTTTAACCAAAAACAAAATACAGCTTCTTTAAAAAGATGGGCTAAGAAGTACATGGACAAAAAACCATGTCCAACTTGTGAAGGCAGTAGATTGAAAAAAGAATCACTCTATTATAAAGTATCAAAACAAAGCATAGCAGATTTAGTAGCTATGGATATATTGGAATTACAGGATTTCTTTACTAATATAAAAAAATCATTCAGCAAAAACGAATGGAAGATTGCAGAAGAAATCGTAAAAGAAATTCAAACCAGACTTCAATTCTTAGTAGATGTTGGTCTCACTTATCTGAGTTTAAACAGAGGCTCCAAAACCCTTTCGGGTGGAGAAGCACAACGGATTAGGTTAGCTACTCAAATTGGTTCTCAATTGGTTGGGGTTTTATACATTTTAGACGAACCAAGTATTGGTTTGCATCAACGGGATAACGAGAAATTAATCAATTCTTTAGTTTCTTTAAGAGATGTTGGCAACTCTATTATTGTGGTAGAACACGATAAAGATATGATTGAACGAGCAGACCACGTCATAGACATCGGTCCATTTGCAGGAAAAAATGGTGGAGAAATTATTAGTCAGGGTACGCCACAGGAAATTTTAAATCAGAATACGCTAACTGCTAAATATTTAAGCGGCGCTAAAAAAATAGAAGTACCCAAAAAACGAAGAAAAGGCAACGGTAAAAAGCTGCATCTTCAAGGCGCAAGCGGAAATAATTTGAAAGACATTTCCATAAAAATTCCATTGGGAAAAATGATTGTAGTCACAGGTGTTTCAGGAAGCGGTAAATCTACTTTAATCAACGAAACATTGTACCCAATCATGAATGCGCATTACTTTAACGGAGTAAAGGAGCCATTACCTTACAAAAAAATCACGGGTTTACAGCATCTAGATAAGGTAATAGACATTAACCAAACTCCCATAGGTAGAACTCCGCGCTCTAATCCAGCAACTTACACTGGTGTTTTTGATGAAATTAGAAAGTTATTCACCAAAACTCCAGAAGCACAAATTAGAGGTTATAAGCCAGGTAGATTCAGCTTCAATGTAAAAGGTGGCCGATGTGAAACTTGTAGCGGTGGTGGTTTACGTGTAATTGAAATGAATTTTTTACCTGATGTATACGTAGAATGTGAAACTTGCCAAGGAAAGCGATTCAACAGAGAAACATTAGAAATCAGATTCAAAGGAAAATCCATCAGTGATGTCTTGGAAATGACCATAGATGAAGCAACGGATTACTTTGACCAAATTCCGAAGATTTACCGCAAATTAAAAACCATACAAGATGTAGGTTTAGGATACATTAGCTTAGGACAGCAAAGCACAACCTTGTCTGGCGGCGAAGCACAACGCATCAAATTGGCTACGGAATTGAGCAAACGCGATACCGGAAATACCTTTTATATTTTAGATGAACCCACAACTGGCTTGCATTTTGAAGACATTCGTATTTTAATGGATGTGCTCAACAAATTAGTTGATAAAGGAAATACAGTTTTGATTATAGAACACAATATGGATGTGATAAAACTAGGAGATTACTTATTTGATATTGGTTATGAAGGAGGAAAAAATGGTGGACAATTGGTAGCCGAAGGAACTCCTGAGCAAGTAAGCAAAGACAAAAAAAGTTATACCGCTGCATTCCTTAAAAAAGAATTAAATTAGTACACGAATACATAACCAACCTAAAACCAAAAGAAAAATGGTAGCAAAAAAATATAAAAACTGGAACGAAATTAAGACCAATGACAGTTGGGCATTATTCAAAATAATGGGAGAATTTGTACAAGGATATGAACGCATGAGTCAAATTGGACCTTGTGTTTCTATTTTTGGTTCAGCTCGTTTAAAGCCTGACCACAAATATTATAAATTGGCTGTAAGCATTGCAGAAAAAATTGTAGACCACGGCTACGGAGTCATTACGGGAGGAGGTCCTGGCATTATGGAAGCAGGAAACAAAGGCGCACACCTTAGCGGTGGAACATCAGTAGGCTTAAATATACAACTGCCTTTTGAGCAACATGACAATCCTTACATAGATCGTGATAAAAATTTGAACTTTGATTACTTTTTCGTAAGGAAGGTGATGTTTGTAAAATACGCCCAAGGCTTCGTAGTAATGCCAGGAGGCATAGGAACACTAGATGAACTTTTTGAAGCCATCACCCTGATTCAAACCAAAAAAATAGACAAATTCCCAATTATCTTAGTGGGTACAGAATATTGGTCTGGATTACTAAATTGGATCAAAGAAACCATGGTCGAAAGAAATGCTACAGTAGGTAAAAACGATTTAGATTTAATAAACTTGGTAGATACAGAAGATGAAGTTATCGCTATTTTAGATGAATTCTATAATCAATTTGACTTAAGTCCTAACTTCTAAAAAAACAAAATTAGTTGAAGAAAACCCTTTTTTTACTATTTACATTATATACTTGTTTAAGCTTTTCTCAAGAAGAATATACCTTGATGTTTTACAATTTATTGGATTTTCCAGAAGCACCACCCAGCAATCGAAATGCCATTTTAAAAGATATTTTAGTCGAAATTGAGCCAGATATATTCATGGTTTGTGAATTACAAAATGCAACAGCAGCAGATCTCATCTTAAGCGATGTCTTGAATGAGATGGGTGAGACAACTTATGCTATGCCCAATTTTGTAATCAATACCTCTTCTGGTTTTCAAGACCTTCAGCAACATCTGTATTATGATGAAAGTAAATTCAGTTTACTCAGTACAGACATTATAGAAACGCAATTAAGAGACATTAACTACTACCAGCTAGAAGCATTACAAAATGAAGAAGCAACTCCGCTTATTCTGGATATTTTTGTAGCACACTTAAAGGCAGCACAAGGACAAAGCAATGAACTGATTAGGTCTGAAATGGTAACCGATTTCACCAATTACCTAGCCAATTTACCAGACGATGCAAATGTAATTTTTGCAGGAGACTTTAATTTTTACACTGCAAACGAAAGTGCATTTTTGCAATTGGTTATGGGGCAGTCCAACATTTTGTTCTCAGACCCAATTAACCAAGTTGGAGATTGGAATAACAATACCAATTTTAGCCACGTACATACCCAAAGCACAAGAACTTCAAACAATAATTTTGATGATTATGGAGCAGGCGGCGGGTTGGATGACCGATTTGATTTCATCATGCTTTCCAATAATATCATGGACGAAAACAACAGCATTGCTTATAAAGAAAACTCCTACATTGCCTATGGCAACAACGGAAACTGTTTCAATAAAAACATCAGCGACACCTCTTGTAACGGCATTTTTAGTCAGTCTACTCGAAACTTACTCTACAACATGAGCGATCATTTGCCCGTGGTTTTGAAACTGGAAAACAACAACACTTCACTTTCTGCAGCAAATTGGTCTTCATCTGAATTGCTTTCTTTTCCAAATGGAAATCTAGTTCACAATCAGTTGCACTTAGAGTTTCATACTTCTATTTCTGAAAAAACAGAAATTTTGATTTTCGATAGCTTAGGTAAGCAGCTTTTATCCGTAAAAACAAACTCATCTATTGCAGTTATTGATGTGAGTAATTTTTCAAAAGGGGTGTACTTTATCAAAATACCTGGTTACACCAAAACCTATCCGTTTGTAGTCGCATTTTAAATATGTGATATTTTCATGAAATCAAAACTACTTCCCCTTAAATAAGCTTTCTATGTTTACTTTTTGAGGGATAATCATAAAAATGGAAAGTGAAATAAATACATTTTTTAATAGAACAAAAACAATAAAAAGCTTTTTGTTGAATTATACACTATGTAAAAGGGAAACCTTAATTTAGCCGACTTATAATTAAATGAAAAAACTGCTTTTGAAGCCATTCTTACAATTCTTCATCCTTATAGTATTACTCAATATTTTTTCAGTAAGCGCACAGCAAAAAATAAATGCTGATGTCGTGATGAATGAAGATTTGAGAAGCTTTAGTATACAACAAGAAATCAGTTTTACAAATACATCCAAAGACACCTTGTCTAGTATTTGGTTGTATGATTGGGTAAATGCATTTTCAGATAAAAGAAGCCCTCTCGGAAGAAGGTATGCACAGGAATATATCCGAAAATTTCACTTTGCTTCTGCTGAGGAACGCGGTGGTACTCAACTGAAAAGCATTTCAAAAAAAGAAGAAGCTTTAGTCTGGAGTAGACCGAAAACACAGGTAGATTTAGTTGAAGTAGAACTTAAAAAGCAGCTATTACCTGGAGAAGAAATTCAATTTGAGCTAGCTTATACTATCTTAATTCCTTTGGATAAATTTACAGGATTTGGGTATAACAATGGCAATTTTAGAATGAAGTATTGGTTAATTCAACCAGCAGTTTATCAAAATGAATGGTGGAAATACAGTGATTTAGAGCTTTTCGACTTACCACAACAAGCTATAGATTACCAAATTAACTTGACCATACCAAATAACTACTTCGTATCTACTTCCTTGCAAAAAGAAGAGAAAACAAGTTTAAGCACAAGTAAAACCTACCTGCTTACCGCAGAAAACCATAGCCAAATCGATTTGCATTTGGAATTGCTAAACAGCTTTACCATTACCAATACAGATTTCGGAACCATTGTTTCCAACATCAGTAAGAAGGAACTTAATCCAAATATAGAAGCTTTGATAACTGAACGAATCCTAAATTTTTTGAGCGTTCGATTAGATGAATTTCCAAATGAACGTATTTTAGTTTCAGAAAAAGATTATGCCGTTTCTCCTGTATATGGTTTAAATCAATTACCAGATTTTATCCGTCCATTTCCAGATGGTTTTCAATTCGACATCAAGCTTTTTAAAACCCTAACAGACCAATATTTAAAACATTCCATTTTTCTAAATTCCAGAAAAGATCAATGGATTTTAGATGCCATACAATATTCACTAATGATGGAATATGTAGATATTTTCTACCCTAATACCAAATTGCTAGGCTCTATTAGTGAATTTAAAGGCATCAATTGGACACATGCTTCAACCCTAGATTTCAATGATCAATATGATTTTTTGTTGCAAACTATGATTCGCCAAAATATTGATCAACCTTTGGTAACTCCTTTGGATTCCTTACTGCGATTCAATAAAAAAATTGCCAATCCATACAAAGCAGGAATTGCTATGGATTACTTGAAAGATTACACCAGCAAAACAGAAGTAAATAAGGGGATAAAAGATTTTTACACCTCCCATAAATCTACTCATACTGAGGTAGATGACTTCAGGAGCAGTTTAAATGAACACACTAAAAAAAATATAGATTGGTGGTTTGACGATTTTGCTTCTAACAATCAGTTTATCGATTTTAAAATCAAAAAAGTAAGGCGAAATAAAAACAAAGACTCTTTAGAAGTATTGGTTAGCAATCGTTACCCGAATCGTTTACCTGTTTCCATTTCGCAAATTCAGGATGGAAAAGAGATTGCAAAAACCTGGGTAGAAGGTTTTGGAAAAGACACACTGGTCAAAATTAAAAACGAAGGAGCTGAACGATTGGCTGTAAATTATAACGAAAAAATACCTGAATTGAATAAGCGAAACAATTTTCAGCGGGTTACAAAATTGTTTAGTAAACCATTTCAATTGAGGATTTTAGAAGACATTGAAGATCCTTCTAAAGAACAACTTTTTGTAATTCCAGAATTTGGTTACAATTTATACGATGGGTTTTATACTGGACCCAAACTTTATAATACGTCCTTCTTACCAAAGCAATTTAGCTATAATTTATCTCCAAAATATGGTTTGGTTAGCAATGCTTTGATTGGCTCAGGATCACTAGATTATACATTCCTATTTAAAGACGATGATATATTTTCAATCCGGATTGGTGCTGGAGGCTCTCGTTTTTCTTATGACGAAAATCTGTTTTTTAACTCATATACTACCTACGCAAGTTTTTTTTACAGACCAAAGGATTTACGAAATAACACAAGACAATCCTTATCTATTAGAAGCACAAGTGTAAATAGAGACGAAAGTGATTTTACAACTTTTAATGAACCGAACTACGACATTTACAATCTAAATTACCGATTTCAAAATAAAAGTTTAGATCGTTTTTTTACAGCCCAAGCAGATTACCAATTGTCCAAAAACTTCAGTAAGGTGTCTGCCACAACAACCTTCAGAAAATTATTTGTAAACAACAGGCAAATAAATTTACGTTTTTATGGCGGCTTGTTTCTATTTAATGACACGGCATCAGACTTTTTTAGCTTTGGTTTAGATCGACCAACAGATTATTTATTTGATTACAATTACTACGGACGTAGCGAAGAAAGCGGTTTATTTAGTCAACAATTTATCATGGCAGAAGGAGGTTTCAAATCCATGCTAGAACCTGCTTTTGCAAATCAATGGATAGCTACTGCCAATGCTAGTACCACGATTTGGAATTGGATATTTGCCTACGGAGATATAGGCTTCGTAAAAAATGAAGGGCAAGATCCGGAATTTGTTTATGATTCTGGAATCCGCTTAAATCTAGTAGAAGATTATTTTGAAGTCTATTTCCCTGCATATTCTAATTTGGGATGGGAGGTTAATCAACCTAATTATTCAGAACGAATTAGGTTTATAGTTACGCTAGACATTCAAACCTTATTTAGGCTGTTCACTCGGAAATGGTATTAAAACAATTTTGAATGATGAATTTTGAATGATGAATTGCTCTGTTCAACTTCTTTTTATATTCTTGAAAAACTCAGCGAAAATCTGCGGGAGAAAAAACAAAGTACGAAGTGGGAAGTTAAATATTGGAAGTACAAAGTTAGAAGTACGAAGTTAGAACGATATTCAAAGTTTGATATTGGAAGTTTAATGTTAGAAGTTCTTGAATGAAGGCTAATAATTAAGTAAGGCGGGTTTTTTTAAAACTCCAATCTTACACAATACACTAAAAATCCTTTTCATAAAAGTAATGTGTTATTTGAATTTGAGTATGTAAAAACTGATAAAAACTATTTTCGTCAACTTTAAACACTTATAACAACATTCTATTGAATAATCCATGTTAAATAGTATTTTTGACAAATTATTTTTAGCTTGATATTCTTTTGAAGTAATTTATAAACATGATTAAACTTTCTGCGGTAATTATCACCTTTAATGAAGATGAACATCTTGAGAAATGTTTGCGCTCTATAGAAGGAATTGCTGATGAAATTATCGTGGTAGACTCTTATTCTACTGATCGAACAAAAGAAATTTGTAGCCAGTTTAAGGTAAGCTTTGTTGAACAAAAATTCTTGGGCTATAAAGAACAAAAAAACTTTGCAGTAGCACAAGCTTCTAATGCATATATTTTATCATTAGATGGAGATGAAGCTTTATCCAAAGAACTGCAAAAGTCTGTTTTAGAGCTTAAAGAAAATTGGAAGTTAGACGGCTATTACTGCAACCGTAAAAACAACTATTGCGGGCAGTGGATTCATTACTCCAATTGGTATCCAGATAAAAAATTACGTCTGTTCAAAAAAGGCAAAGGAGAATGGAAAGGCATCAACCCACATGACTGTTATTCAACTTATAATCCGAATAGCATTGGTGAAGTAAGGGGAGATATTTTACACTGGGTTTTTAGAGATTACGCAGAACATCTTCAAAAAATAGATCGCTTTTCAAGTATTGCTGCACAAGCATATTTCGACTTGGGTATTAAGTCTACTATCGGAAAAATTGTATTTAGACCAACTTGGGCGTTTTTAAAATCTTATATTTTGAGACTTGGTTTTCTAGATGGCTTAAATGGTTTTATTATTTGTGTTCAAACCTTTAATATGACCTTTATGAAATACGTCAAATTGTACGAACTACAACAAAAAAACAAAAATTAACTACTTTCTTTTTTAGCTTTTAAATCCTTCTACTTTAATGCAAATTGCAAGCTACACAAGCTTAATTTTTTCCTTAAAGCAGCTTCTTTGTAATTGAAATAAAGTTCAAAGGCTTAACTTTGCAAAAAAATATAAAATGCTGGAAGAAATCGAAAAAGTCGTACAAGTGCTTAAACGCGGTGGACTTATTTTGTATCCTACCGATACGGTTTGGGGAATTGGCTGCGACGCTACCAATGCAGATGCTGTAGACAAAGTTTTTGAGCTGAAGAAAAGAGCAGAAACAATGGCGCTTATTTGCTTGGTAAGTGACTTTAAGATGCTCAACCAGTATGTGGAAGAAATCCCAGAAATGGCGTATGACATTTTGAAATATGCAGATAAACCTACCACCATTATTTATACAGATCCTATTCGTGTTGCCATGAATGTAATCAATGAAGATAACACACTAGGCATCCGTGTTTGTAGGAATACATTTTGCAATAAATTACTTCGTAAGTTTAAAAAGCCTTTGGTTTCTACTTCGGCAAATATCAGTGGGGAACCTACTCCGCTACATTTTAAAGAAATTAGCCAAACCATAAAAGATGGGGTAGATTATATTGTGAATTTAGATCAAGATTTGAATTGCAGCAAACCTTCCACCATTATAAAATTAGACCTAGACGGAAAAGTAAAAGTGATAAGAAAGTAAAAAAGTATGTCTCAACCCAATTATAAAGAAGCCTTAACGCATCCTATTTTTGAAATTGTAACAGCAGCAGCAGATGAACTGAATCTGCCTGTTTTTGTCATTGGTGGTTTTGTTAGAGACTTTTTTTTGAAACGCGGAAAGCATACCGATATAGATATTGTTGCAGTTGGTAACGGAATTGAACTCGCTAAGTTAGTAGCTTCAAAATTACCCCATAAACCAAAAGTACAAGTTTTTAAAACCTACGGCACTGCAATGCTTAAAGCCTTTGATGCTGAAATTGAATTTGTTGGCGCAAGAAAAGAATCGTATAACGAAAATTCACGAAATCCTGAAGTTGAACAAGGAACACTAACAGACGATCAAAATAGACGGGATTTTACTATAAATGCACTGGCTCTTCAATTGAATGAAAAGCATTTTGGCGATTTATTAGATCCTTTTAATGGAATTTCAGATTTAGGTCAGGAGTTAATCAAAACACCTTTAGATCCGGAAATCACTTATTCAGATGATCCGTTGAGGATGATGCGCGCCATACGATTTGCAAGTCAATTGAATTTCAAAATTGAACAGCAATCCATAGATGCCATTACAAAATATGCAGACCGAATTCAAATCGTCTCTAAGGAACGCGTGATGACAGAATTCAATAAAATCATGCTTAGTGAGAAACCCTCAGTAGGTTTGAAATTGATGCATAAAACCAAATTACTTCATCAAATTTTACCTGAATTACTTGCATTAAAAGGCATTGATGAAATTGATGGACAAAGCCATAAAGATAACTTCTGGCATACCTTAGAAGTGGTAGATAACATTGCCCAAGAAACGGATGATGTGTGGCTAAGATGGGCTGCTTTGCTTCATGATGTAGGTAAAGCCCCCACTAAAAAATTCACCAAAAGAAATGGTTGGACTTTTCATGGACATGAATTTATGGGAGCTAAAATGGTCTTTCAAATATTTAAAAGACTAAAGCTTCCGTTGAACGACAAGATGAAGTATGTTCAAAAATTGGTCTTATTAAGCTCTAGACCTATAGCAGTTGTAGACGAAGACACCACCGATTCTGCAGTACGAAGGTTGATTTTTGATTCAGGTGATTATTTAGAAGACTTAATGCTACTTTGTGAAGCAGACATTACCACTAAAAACCCAAAACGTTTTAAACGTTACCACGAAAATTTCAAAAAGGTTAGACACAAAATAAAAGAAGTAGAAGAACGCGACCACGTTCGTAATTTTCAACCTCCTATTTCTGGTACACACATCATTGAATGGTTCGATTTAAATCCTGGAAGAGAAGTAGGTGAATTGAAATCTGCTGTAAAAGAAGCCATTTTAGATGGAGAAATACCAAATGAATTTGAAGCTGCAAAAGCATTTTTGATGCATAAAGCAGAAAAGCTGGGCATCGCCCTACAAAACAAGGAAGATGTATAGAAATTGGATAAAAATCTCATTGGTTATTATTTACCTAGTTATTGTGGCTGGTGCTGTGGTTCGGATGACTGGTAGCGGAATGGGTTGTCCAGATTGGCCAAAATGTTTCGGCTATTATATTCCTCCAACCGAAGAAGCTGAAATTACATGGAAAGCCCAACAAGATTATTTTGAAGGGCAAATTATAGTTTATGAAGAAAGCTTAAAAGTTGCTGTAAAGAATTTTACTTCAACGGAAGCATTTGACCAAAGTAACTGGAAAAAATACGAAAAACATGCCTATGCGGAGTTTAATGCAACTCATACTTGGATAGAATACATCAATAGATTGCTAGGCGCTTTATCCGGTTTAGCGGTGCTGATTATGGCTTTGCTTTCCATCAAAAAATGGAAAGTAAAAAAACGCATTACCTTGATTTCCTTTTTCACACTGGTCTTATTGTTATTTCAAGCTTGGTTGGGTGCAACCGTGGTGTATTCAGAATTACTTCCTTCCCGAATAACTATTCACATGCTGGTGGCATTGGTTATTACTGCTTTGTTGATTTACCTGTTGAGTACCACAAAAGACCAAGATGAATTACAAACAGCTACTCCGTTGTTTAGGAATCTTTTGGCATTTGGAATCTTAATTTCTTTGGTACAAGTTGCCTTAGGAACTCAAGTTCGACAAAGTGTAGATGAAGCGGTAAGAAGTTTAGGTGCTGATGCCAAAACACAATGGTTGACGGACCCAGGAATAAAATTTTACATTCACCGTTCCTTTTCTATTTTAGTAGTTTTAATAAACCTTAGCATTTGGTACCTGAACAGAAAGAAAAAATTAGGCTTTACTTGGACCAACTTATTGATTATTTTTATTGGTTTAGAGGTGATTTCAGGAATTAGCATGTATTATTTAGATTTTCTATTTGGCATGCAGGCACTTCACTTAGTCATGGCAGCTTTGTTTTTTGGAGTTCAATTTTATATCTTGATGCAAGCTTATAAAGCTAAATTAATTTCAACATAAATTTCAATTGAAAAACTATACCATATGAGAATTTTTAAAATTCGAGCAATATTAGATGTCTTAGACGATGTTTTTAGAGATATCGAAATCAAAGAAGATAATACATTGGAAGATTTACATAATGTTATCAATCAATCCTTTGGCTTCGATGGTACCGAAATGGCTTCGTTTTACCTCAGTGATGAAGACTGGAATCAAGGAGAAGAAATTGTTCTTTTTGATGTAAGTGAAGGTCAAACCAATAGCCGATTGATGAATGAAACTAAACTGAGTGATGTTTTGTCTAAAGAACAAACCAAACTCATTTATGTATATGATTTTTTAAGCATGTGGACTTTTTACGTGGAATTGGGAGACATTGCCAATCCTGTTGAAACTACAGATTATCCAAATTTACTTTTCGTTCAAGGGCAACTTCCAGACTCGCCACCAGATAAACAATTTGAAGCCGAAAAACTAGACGATTTTGATGACGAATTCAGAGATGAATTTGATGATGATGAAAATTTTGAAAATCTAGATGATTTTGATTTTGATGAAAATTGGAATTAAAAAATTAATTTTTATACAGCCCAAGGTTTCAATCTTGGGCTGTATAAAACGTTATATTTGCGCAAAATTAAACACCTATGATTAACCTATTTTCAGCGCAAATTGAAAGCCTTTCTGTTCACCGAGTAGGCAACAAAAGTAGAAACGAAAACTTATTTATTTCAAAAGAACCATACTCACTTACAGACGAACTAAACCCGCTTATAAAGGAATATTTTTTGAAATCCTTCCGCGAAAAAGAAGAAAACTACTATCAATTTGTTCATGAAACTGACTTAGAATTTCATGCATTATATAATTTGGTAAACGAAATTTTTTTAAACCCATTGAAGGCTCACGAGGTTTCAAAAAAAATAACTACACTGCTTTTTGAACAATCGCTGCATCAGCATATAAAAGGTGGCGAAGTTTATGTTGCATACTTCGAAAATGTAATTATTGATAATGAAAAAGTAGATGCAGTAGGTATATTCAAATCAGAATTAAAGCACGATTTCCTTCAATTTACAGAAAAAGAAAATAACCTGGATATGATACTTCAACAAGGGGTGTATTTGAATAAGCTAGATAAAGGAGCATTAATCATCAATAAAGAAAAAGAAAATGGCTTCAAAATACTTTCTGTAGATTCTAATAAATACGACACTAAGTATTGGATAGAAAGTTTCCTAGGAGTAGATTTCTTTCAGGATGATAATTTCTACACCAAAAAGTATTTAAAATTTTGCGAGAACTTTGCAAAAGATGTGGTTTTACCAGCAGAGGATAAACAACAAGAAGTTTTATTTATGAATCGGGCAATGAATCACTTTGCCAGCAATGATAATTTTGATGAGCAGAAATTCATTGGTGAAGTCATAGAAAATCCAGATTTACAACCTGAATTTAAACACTACAAAGAACAGCAAGGTAACAAGTACAAAATTGAAGATTTAGCAAGTTTCCCCATCTCCAATTCAGCTGTTACTGATGCCCGAAAAAAGGTGAAAAGCGTTATCAACTTAGATACAAATGTTCAAATTAAAATGGATTTTATTAGCGGTGAAAGCGCAGAAAAATTTATTGAAAAAGGTTGGGACGAAGAACGTCAGATGTATTATTATTTAGTGTATTACAACAAAGAAGTGAAGTAGGGAAACACGTGAAAAAACTTTCATTCCAAATAAGCACCCCATGAAACTGTCATTCCGCACAAGCGCAAGCCAGATGCGGAATCTTATGAAACTACCGGAATGTGGAACTGAAAACGAACATACCGTTTTCAAAAGCATAAGATTCCGCATAAATTTCCTTCTGAAATTTTGCGGAATGACAGATTTGGTTTTTGTTTTGAGGAATGACAGGTTACATTGGAAAAACACCCCATGAATCTGTCATTCCGCACGAGCGAAAGCGAGATGCCAAATCTTATGATGCTAACGGAATGTAGAATCAAAATGAACTAAGGTTTAATGACCTGAAAATTGATATTCTGTTTTTCCGTTTCCAATTTCACGATATATATGGATTGTGGTAATTCATTTAAATCTAATGAGAATTCTGATTCATTCACTTGTTGCTGAACTAAAAGCTGACCTACAAGATTATAAACTGCAACTTGTTTAATTGGCTCACTATTCGAAATGTATAAGGTATTAGCAACAGGATTTGGATAGTAATTAAGCGATTCGAATTCATTGTTTACAACACTTAAAGTAATAAATACTTTCACTTCGAACGGGTCACTTCTACACAGTCCGTTATCATTCACAGCATAATAGAAGGTATCATTGTCCAATGATGTATTTGAAGGAAGTGGATTTACATCAGCCACGGCGTCTTCAAAACTTGCATACCAAACTATTGTAGCAGGTGAAATGTCTAGGTCATTCAACGTACTTCCTGAGGCTACAACTTGCTCTTCACTACCAGTTGGACTTTCAATTTCAACGACATTTATGCTTAAAGTTGCTGTTCCTGCACATTGACCATCATCAGGGGTGAAAGTATAGGTTGTTGTTTCAGTATTGTTTATTGCAGGAGACCAAGATCCAGTGATACCATTTTCTGAAGTAGTTGGCAAATCGCTCAATTCTTCTCCAATACAAATATCAGATACAGGCTGAAAGCTTGGAATATTAGATTCATCTATAGGATTAACACCGATGGTTAATGTTACTGTATTTGCACACTGACCTTCATTTGGTGTAAATGAATAGGTAGTGGTTTCGGTATTATTTAACGCAGGCGACCAAGTTCCAGAAATACCATTTTGAGATAAAGTTGGTAATGCAGGTAGACTTTCTCCTTCACAAATTGCTGGCACATCTTCAAAAGTAGGTTGTATATTTGGCTCAATAGAAATGGTCAAGGTAGTTTCTATGGCACATTCTCCATCGTTTGGCGTGAAAGTGTAAGTGGTGGTTTCGTTAGCGTCTAAATCTGGTGACCAGCTCCCGTTAATACCATCATCAGATGTGGTTGGTAAAGGTGGAATATCATCCGCTTCACAGTAAACATTGTTAATTGTGAAATCTGGAATCGTGCTCAAAATATCGTGGCCAGAAAAACCCCAGCCTTTATTTAAAACAAGATTATTAATGGCTGTAACGGCTTCGGGGCCATATTCTAAAAAAGTTGCACCTAATATTTTATCATCTGGAGTATTTGGGTTGTTGCTCCAGCCAATTAGCGTGATTGAATAATTATTGCAATCTAAACCTGCTTCGTCCAGCATACCTACTAAAACTACATCTTCATTAAGAGACCAGTTTTCTAAATTATGGTTGAAGCTGGTTGCTTGGGCAAACATATCTGTCATATCTACCACATTTGCTGTATTCCAATTTTCAATAGAAGGAATTCCTCCGTTATTGAATGCAGAACCATCAGGGAGGTCGTTTTCAAAAAAAAGTGTTTCACGTTTAAACATTTCAGACATATCCGTCACATTAGATGTGTTCCAATTCCCGATGTTTTGGTCAAATACAAGAGCAAAATTGAACATTTTTGACATGTTAGTGACATTTGAAGTATCCCAATTGCCTATATTTTGATTAAAATTTACAGCAGCACTAAACATTCCCGACATATCGATAACATTTGATGTGTTCCAACTTCCAATATTCTTATTGAATTCAGATTGAAATCCAGAATTGATGTCTCCACTAAACATTTCTGACATGTCCGTAACATTACCTGTATTCCAGTTGCTAATATTCCTGTCAAAAGCACTTGCGTTTTTGAACATTTTGCTCATATTAGTTACGTTTGCAGTATCCCAACTTCCAACATTTTGATTGAAAAACCTCGCTCCTTCAAACATACTCGACATGTTAGTAACGTTAGATGTATCCCATTGGCTTAATGCCTGATTAAAATAGAAGCATCCTTGAAACATACCAGATAAATCAGTTACATTAGAAATATCCCAAAAATTGATATTAAAAGCAGAATTAAAATTAAAATTACCTGCGAACATGTTTTTTAAGCTGGTACAATTTGATAAATCTGGAATATCAGTTGCACTAACTGTAACATTAGCATTTATAAATGCATCTTCTGAAGTTTCCCATTCTACAGCTCCCCATTGGTTTACTTCTATTAGTTGAAAATTATTTTTGAAGCTTTTCAAATTTTCAGGTGCAATAGAGAGTGTTATGATTGTTTCAGCAGGTAATCCTGTAATAGTTACATCGGATCCTTGAAAAGTTCCAGATCCCGATGCAGAAGTGGTTGTAGATTGCCAGGTATAATTGACATCACCTGAAGTCGTTGCTTCAAAAAATAAAGAATTAAAATTGTGACCAACATTCCAAGTAGTAATAAAATCTTGTGCATTAGTAAATAAAGTGAAGAAAAGGAAAGGGATTGTGAGGAGTAAAGTATTTTTCATAATTAAATGGATTATTGGTTAAAAGTGAAATTGTTTTAAATATTGCTAATAAAAATATAAAAAACCTAAAGTATAATAAATAATTTAACGCTCTCTTTACATCTTTTTGTGTTTTGTTATTGAGATTTTATTGATAAAAAATTTAATAAATCAATCTGGCTCTGGGAAATAAACACTCATCAAAACTTTCATTCGGCAAAAGCGAAATGCAGAATCTTACGATGCAACCTAAATGTGAAATGAAGAATAGACAACCTGTTTTCATATAGATAAGATTCCGTATATATACCCATGAAACTGTCATTCCATACAAGCGATAGCGCGATAGGGAATCTTATGAGGAGGCTACCTAAATTTAGAATCAAGAACGAAAACCCGTTATTATAAGGATGAGATTCCGTATAAAATTTCTTGCTGAAATTTTTACGGAATGACAGGTTAGAGTTTGTATTGCAGAATGTCAGGTTGAACTTTTAAACCACACCTGTAATCTCAAAAGTTTGATTCCTGAAATTAACCTGCTTCCCTATTTCTTTACCAAGTAACTGTTCTGCAATAGGAGTTTGTTTTGAGATGGCATAAAAGGATATTTCATCTACACTTATTTCACCTAAACTCACCGAAATGAAGTAGTTAAATTGACTGGTTTGCACCAAGCTGCCTAATTGAATTTTAGCATGCTCTTGCTCTGTAGATATAGAGAACAAAACCTGCTCTAATTTTTCTAATTTAGCAAGTTGATTGCCTAATTTTTCACGCTCAATTTGCAACATAGCCCGACCTGTTTCGTATTTGTCGCCAGCACTGCTTTTGGTTTCGTTTGCCAAATCATGTTGTATTTGTGCCAATTCCTTTTGGCAAATTTGCATTTTGGCTTTTACTTTTTCTAAGCAAGCTGCTTTGGCTTTTTGTTTGACACTAAGGCTTAAGTTCATTTTAATTTTTCATTGAATGTTGGATTTTTATAACTTGGATATTTCAATTTATTACTAAAGTTAATTTCGCTAATTTTTGATATTATATGCTTTGCTTCACTATTCAAACACGAACAATTCTGCAAAATAGCTTTAAAAGCAAAAAGAATTTAGCACTTGTACAATCTACGTAAACACTTATTTAATCTGCGTTCATCTGCGATGTCTGCGGGCTGATTTTACTCCGGCTAATTTTCACAAACCTTTAAAACCAATTAAAAATCAAAAAATTATAATTCAAAATTAAAAAGGTTTATTCCACTAAATCAGCTAAGTCTTTTCCTATGCTGCTACCAATAGCCACTCCCATTCCGCCCAATCGAACACCACAATACACTCGGTTGAATACTTGTTTCACAATGGGTTTTTTCTGTTTTCCAACACCTAAAATTCCACTCCAACGTTGGTCTATTTCTATTTTTTGATTTGGCAAAATCACCTTTGATAATAAATCTTCTAGAGCAAATTGAATAGTTTGAGTTGTTCCCATTTCTGAAGTAGTTTCTCCTTTTTGGTCTAAATTTCTTCCACCACCCAGTAAAATTCGATTGTCGATATTTCTGAAATAATAGTAGCCTTCATCTAAATGAAAAGTTCCTTTGATATCTAAGTTTTCAATAGGTTGAGTAATCAATACTTGATTTCGAGCGGGTGTCACTTCCACATCCAATAGTTGCTTCGCAAAAGCATTGGTTGCTACAAAAAGATGCTTTGCTTTAAAACTAAAATCATTCAATTGTATATCAACTGCATCGGCTTCACTAGTAAACGACTTTATTTCTGTAGCATTCAACACTAACACACCAAGAGATTGCACTTTTTTCAATAAAGCCAACATCATCTCACCAGTGTTGATTTGTCCTTCAAATGGGTTGAAGATTTGCTTCTGTAAAACATTTTTGAATCCAAAAGAATTGGGTTTCAGTTGAAATACGTTTTCATTAAAAATAGGTTGAAGCAATTCATTTAAAAATGGAATATGTTCAACGCATTTATCATAAGTACTTTTACTTTTTTTCAGAAAAACTTCATAACCACCATATTGTTGGAAGTCGATTTGCTTTTCACCTAAAGTCGATTTTAATAATGCTAAACCTGCCACTCGTTGTTGTACCAAACTAATCACTTCATCTTCGGTGTGGTGCTTCAAATCAGAAAGCAATTCGCTAACACTTCCAAAACAGGCAAATCCTGCATTTTTGGTACTGGCACCTTGCGGTAAAATCCCTTTTTCTAGAACTAAGATTTTTGCTTTTGGATGCTTCTTTTTAAGTTGTAACGCGCAAGACAAACCTACAATTCCACTACCCACAATGCAGAAATCGACCTTACTAAACCACGATTTATGTTCCCAATAGGATAAATTCACTCTTATATAATTTTAAGCAAAGATAGGTAAGACATGATAGGATGAGAAAACTGTTTGGGGATTTTGTTGGCTTTGGATTGCTATGTGTTTTGTTGGTTGGTGAAAGTGTTGTTTATTTGTATGAGGATATTGATTATCTAAATACAAACAAAACCAAATGGGAAGAAAAAAAATATTTGACAAAGTACCTACCCACGATAAAATGATGATTCCAACTTTGGAAGCTCTCAAATTATTAGGAGGCTCTGGTTCGATTGACGAAATAAACGAAAAAGTTTACTCAGTAGCTAGTTATGACGATGAAATATTGGAAATACCTCACGATGAAAATGGAGTTCAATCTAAAGTTGAATACCGATTAGCTTGGGCAAGAACTTATTTGAAAAAATATGGTTTAATAGATAATTCTTCTCGTGGGGTTTGGGCTTTAGTTGACAATGAAATTGATACAACCAAATTAGACTCCGACAAAATTTTAAAAACTGTCAGAGAAAAAGTCAGAAAACCCAAAACCGAAAAAAAGCAGACCAAAAAAGAACTTGATTTAGAAATAGAAGAAGAAATTGAGGAAGAAATTGATTGGAAAGAAAATCTGATTTCAGAAATCTTAAAAATTGAGCCTTCCGCCTTTGAGAGACTTTGTCAAAGAATTTTAAGAGAAAGTGGATTCGTTCAAGTGGAAGTTACTGGAAAATCTAGTGATGGGGGAATAGACGGAAAAGGAATAGTTCGAATAAACGGATTTTTAAGTTTTCACGTATTTTTTCAATCAAAGAGATATAAAGGTTCTGTTGGCTCTGGAGATATTAGAGATTTTAGAGGAGCAATGCAAGGAAGAGCAGATAAGGGGCTTTTTATAACAACAGGTAATTACACTAGAGAAGCGTTAAAAGAAGCTACAAGAGATGGAGCTCCTCCAATTGATTTAATAGATGGAGATTTATTATGTGACAAATTGAAGGAATTTAATCTAGGAGTAAAGACAGAACTTATCGAAGAAGTATCAGTAAATACCGAATGGTTTACCAAAATATGAAGAAAATACAATAGCATATAAAAACTGCGTAAGTACTTGCTTAAACATTGTTTTGGCATTTTTTAAGGATATCGTAATTTCTTTAGGTGTGATAGAATTGCAAAAACAAAAAATCAGTAAATTTTAAAGATACTGCTCTTGTTTAAATCCTCCTACAGAAAAATCTTTTTGAGCTTTTAACACAATTAGCAAAACAAATAGTTTTTTAAATTAATAGTAAAGGTCAATTAATTTTACAGTAATGTCCGATTTGGCTACGTTACCAAGTTTTGGTATATTCGAATAAATTTTATTACAAATGGGGAAAAACACATCAATATCACTTGGGAATTATTTTGAAGATTTTATTAAAGATGAAGTTAAATCTGGAAGATACAGTTCGGTAAGCGAAGTAATTCGTTCAGCATTGCGTTTATTAGAAAGTGAAGAAAAAAAAGAGAGAGAATTGATTAAAGCACTTGAAATCGGAGAGCAAAGTGGATTTGTTGAAAATTTCGACCCAAAACAAAATCTATCAGAATTACATCGTAAACACGTATGAGTATAAACAAATACAGAATAAGTGAACAAGCAATTGACGATTTGAACGATATCTGGACATATACTTTCCATAAGTGGTCTAAAGAACAAGCTGATAGATATTATGACTTAATAATTGAAGAAATTGAATTTATCGCTGATAATTTTATGACAGGGAAATCGGCTGAACAAACTCGAAAAAGTTATAGATACGCGAAAATTAAATCGCATCTGATGTTTTATAGAAAAGTTGAGAATGAAGTTGTTGAAATCGTTAGAATCTTACATCAGCGAATGGATATTAAAAAGCGACTTGAATAAAAAACTTTATACAATCAAGCAGACAGTAGGCGGTTTAAAAAAATACTAAAGCACTGCTGCTAACACAGATTTTTAATAGGTTAAACATCAATCACATTGCTTACTCCTTTCATCAATTATAGCTATCCACTATTTTGGATAGAAACTAGAAACAATTGTCTTTATTTTTAAGCAAAAAACCAAAATAGAGTTTTTTTCAAATTCATAAAAAGTCCCATGCTAATATTTTTCATAAAACCTAGGTTTATGTGTATTTTCAGCATTCAAAAAACAATGAGATGAAAATCCTCCACACCGCCGATTGGCACATCGGTAAAAAGTTGCATAAACAAGATTTAGCTGAAGATTTTGAGTTATTTATCCAATGGCTTTGCCAGACCATTAAAGAACAAGAGGTAGATGTTTTGCTCGTTTCTGGCGATGTATTTGATTTGGCAAATCCTTCCAACGAAGCTAAAAGGCAGTATTATCAATCTTTATTAATGTTGAAAAATTTAGGTTTGCAAATCATCATAACGGGAGGAAATCACGATTCGCCTGCTATGCTGAATGCTCCTAAGGCACTTTTAAATGAATTGAATGTTCAAGTTTTTGGAAGCCTTCCTGATAATTTAGCAGAAATTTTAGTGCCGGTTTACAATGCTAAAAAAGAAGTAGAATTGGTGGTAGCTGCTATTCCGTTTTTACGTAACAAAGATTTGCAAAGTGCAGAAATAGCAAAAAATTATGAAGAGCGTTTGCAAAATTTGAAAAAAGGAATTGCTCAATATTATACTAACGCAGCTGAATTAGCTCAAGCAAATTTTCCCGAAATTCCATGCCTAGCTATGGGGCATTTATTTGCTCACGGAGTAAGCACTTCCGAAAGTGAGCGCGATATCCAAATAGGAAACCAAGCTGCGGTGGAAGCTACTGAATTTGGCACGTATTTTAAGTATGTTGCCTTGGGCCATATTCACAAACCCCAACAAGTAAAAGCAGAAATACCAATTCATTACAGCGGTTCGCCAATTCCGCTTTCCTTTAGCGAACGCGAAGATAACAAACGTGTTTTATTGATAAATACTGAAGAAAATTATACGCCCATTTCAATTGTAGTCCCCACGTTTAGGAAGTTGATAAAATTGAAAGGAAATCTAGCTGAAATTGAATTTAAGTTGAATGAGTTATCGGAACATAATCACCTCCCTTATTTTATTGAAATTGAAGTAATTGAAGAAAAATACAATCCGCAAATTGTTTTTATGCTGAATGCTATTATGGATTCGTTTCAACTGAAAGGCTATTCTATTTTGAAGCACCGCATTCAATTTAATGAGCAACAAAAGAAGCTAGGTGAAATTGCACAACCACATCAAAATTTAAATGAAATGAAAGTGCAAGATGTGTTTGAAAAGCGACTAACTGAAAGTGATTTAGATGCTGAACAGAAAAAACAATTAATTGCCCACTTTGAAGTTTTGCTTCAGGAAATGAATGAAATTGAATAAGCTTATGAAATTGTTATCCCTTAAAAACGCCCTGTATATTAGGATTAAAATTACTACTTTTTCAGGAGTGTATTGAGCGTTTGGGAAGTGGTTCTCGATACACCCCGACAAAAAAAGTCGGGGCACTCGAACAGACAAGTTGAAAAAGAAAAATGTTTGCATATAAATAGATCAACAAATGAAAATCCTACAAATCAAGTTTAAAAACATCAATTCGTTAAAGGGTGAACACTGCATCGATTTTGAAGAAGAGCCGCTAAAATCCAATAGCCTATTTGCCATTACTGGCCCAACAGGAAGTGGAAAAAGCACCTTGTTGGATGTTATTTGTTTGGCTTTATTCAACCAAATACCAAGGATGAATAAAGTTTCAAGAACAGAACTTGCAAAAACGAAAGCGGTAATTACCAGACATCAAAAAGATGCTTATGCAGAAGTGGTGTATGAATCTGCAGCTGGAAAATTCCTTTCGCATTGGGATATTCAATACAACCGAAACGACAACTTGAACGACTACGAAATGCGGATTAAAAATCTGATTTTAGATGAAGAATTGGACTTAAAAAAATCTGATGTTCCCGCTAAAAATGAAGTCTTAATTGGTCTGAATTATCAGCAATTCATCAAATCTATTTTACTAGCGCAAGGAGAATTTGCGAAGTTTTTGCAAGCCAAAGATAGTGAGCGAAAACAACTTTTAGAACAAATTACCGGCACCGCTATTTATCGAAAAATTGGTATTATTGCTTTTGAAAAGGCGAAAACCGTTCAAGATGCAATCAAGGAAAATAAGCGCAGGATAGAAGATGTAAAAGAAAAGCTGTGGGATAAGGTCGCTCTTGCTGAAGCTGAAACAAAATACAAAAAACAAGAAGAAGAAAAGGAAAAACTAAATAAGGAGAAAGAAAAACGAACTAAAGAACAGGACTTATTACAAGAAAAAAATAAGCTGACTAAAGATCTAGCTTCTTCAAAAATTGCTTTTGATAATGTTGAAAAAAAATTGAAGACCTTTTTGGATAGCCATGAGGAAAAAATAAAACAACACATCAAAACTCAAAGCTTTGCAGAAGATTTACAAAGTTGGACCAATCAGCAATCCCAACTTCGTAAACTAGCTAATGAAAAGGAACAGCTTCAAAAACAGCTAAATCAGCTTCAAAAAGACCAAGAAGCATTGTTTAAAAAAATTGAATCCTTGCTACCAAAAGCCGTTAATTCCGAGCAAGTTATCTTTCAATTGGAAGAATTCAGACTTCAAGTGAATCAGCTGAAAAACAGTTTGTATGAAATCAGAAATTCCTACAAACATATTTATCACCCACTAAAAGAAAAATTTGCCAAACTTCAAATAGAATATAACAAAAAAACTACTGAAACGCTTGTACAAGAAGTCAAGCAAAAAGTTGCATCTTGGTATGAGGAAGAGCAACATATTACAAAACACATTAGTGATTTTGAAGCAGATTTTGAAAAAATGCCCTTTGCTAAAATTGAAGATGAAATTGAAAAAGCAAATGAAGCTAAGCTTTTAGAGCCAATGATAGCCAAACTAAAAGAACAAAATACAGCTTATGAAAGAAGCATTTCTGAGACGGAAATTCAAATTAAAGATTTACCAAATGCTATAGAAAGCAAAACAAATCAAATTGAAACTGAAGGTGCAAAATTAGAAAATGCTCAGCTAAGAAAAGAACACCAATTGTTAATTGCAAAATATGAAGAAGACCGAAAACGCTTAGTTGCTGACGAAGCTTGTGCATTGTGTGGTAGCACTTCGCATCCGTATGCAAGCCATCAACCCAAGCTAGATGATGACTTGGATAAAAGTATAAAACTGCATGCAAGTCAGCTTAAAAAGTTTGAAAAAGAAAAAACAGAACTAAGCACCAAGCTCTCTCAATTTCAAGAAAAGCTTAAAAACGATCAAAAACAATTAGATGTTTCAACAAAAGAATTAGCCACAAATCAAGAAAAATGGAAGCAACATTTTACTGAATTAGCAGCGAAAAAGAAAGAGTTGAATTGGGAAGCTTATATCAAAAAACTGAAAAGTTACCGAGCTCATTTAGAAAGTCTAAGCCATATTAGTGATAACAAATTATTGGCTCAATCTATTCTTAAAACACTTCAAGAATTAAATAATATAGAAGAAGAAGGAAAGCAGGCCAATACCGCCTTGAAGAAAGTGTATCAAGGTGATGAAGATGTAGACCAATTGGTCAACGACCTCAAATCAAAATGGGATAAACTTTCAGAAAAAATGGAAGGGATACAAAATCAAGAGATTCAACTAAAAAAAGAAGAAGCCGAATCAGTTGAAAAATTTGATGTGTTTACAAGAGATTTAGAGGAGAAAGTAAGCTCCAAAGGTTTCAGCACTATCGATGAAAGTTGGAAATCACGATTGAAGGAAGATGAATTTCAGAAGCTACAAAACCAACAACAAACACTTCAAAATAAATTGGCTACTGCTCAAACTAAAATGAAACAGGTAAACGAAGTCGTTGAAGAAATTTCTCAAAAAACCGCACAGCTTTCAATAGACGATGTGCAGCAACAATTGAGTAAATTGAAAGAAGAAATTTCTAATATTGAACAGCAAAACAAAGATGTGTACAGTGCTATTCAGCAACAAAAAGGACATGAAAAGCAAGTAATGGAACTGAAGAGCTCCATCAAAAAAGCACAAAAAGAAAACGAATACTGGCTATTGATGGACGATTTAATCGGTGATGCAAAAGGGAAAAAATTCAATGATTTTGCACAAGATTTAAGTTTAAAACAACTTTTGCTCATGGCAAATGTACAGATGCAAAAACTCAATGACCGTTATCAATTAGATCAACCAAATGCGGAAGAAGGAGAAGATTTAGCGGTTATAGATTACCACATGGGCAACGAACGCCGTTCAGTAAGGACGCTTTCGGGCGGAGAAACCTTTGTGGTTAGTTTAGCATTGGCCTTAGCATTGTCTGACATGGCATCTAAAAATGTAAACATCAACAGCTTATTTATAGATGAAGGTTTTGGCACGCTTGACCCAGAAACTTTAGACCAGACTTTGGACACCTTGGAACGCCTACAAGCCGAAAGCAACAAAACCATTGGCATCATCAGCCACGTAGAAGCTTTAAAAGAACGCATACAAACCCAAATTAAGTTGAGTAAAAATGGGCAGGGGTATTCAAGTTTGGAAGTGATTTGATTTTTTTAATTTGAAAATTTGGTGATTTGGTAATTTGAAAATGTGTCAATTTGAATCACTTGATTGATTATAGCATTGCAAATTTCTGATTGTAGATTGCAGAATATTGATTATTAAATATTTAAATCGTGAAATCACAAATATAAAAATTTTTATATTTGTACTTAGATAACCACAACAATGACAACTTTCACCTTAAAAATAGACAAGAACTCAGAAAAAGGAAAGGCTTTATTAGCGTTCTTAAAAGCTTTTAATATAGACAAAGAACAGAAAGATGTTGAATTGGTAGAAGATCCAAAGAGTCCTTACAATCCAGAATTTGTAGCTAAAATTCAAAAAGCTAGAAAAGAAGTTGAACATGGAGACACTATTCTACTCGAAACTGACTCAATATGGGCAAGTATAAAATAGAAATTACAAAAACTGCTGATAAATATTTAGAAAATATAGAAAAGCTGGTGATAAATCAGTGTTAAATAAAATTGATAGAATTTACAAAGAATTTAAATCTCACCCCTACTCAGGGATTGGCAAACCTGAACAATTAAAGTATGACCTATCTGGACTTTGGTCTAGGAGAATCAATAAAAAAGACCGCCTAGTTTACGAAGTTGTAGAAGCTATTGTCACGGTTTATATTGTTTCTGCAATGGGGCATTATGATGATAAATAGTTGATTTTGCTCTTTTTAATTGCCACTTTCAAACATCTAAGGGAAGCAAAATTAGAATTTTAAATTGTTTATTAATCAGCTAGTTTTTTTGAAAAATCAGTTATCATTCTCAACAAGAGTTGAGCATTCATAAATCTGCGCTATCTGCTGGAGGAAAAACAAAGTACGATATTAGAAGTTAGGCACTAAATGGTCTTTGAGCATATTCCAGATTTCATAAAACATTGAAATGCATTAGTATAACCAAAGTGTTGTGTGAAATTAGATGATTTTTTTTGTGAGCTAAGCAGGAAGTAAAGTTGTGATAAAAGTTCAATTAAACTCAGGTATCTTATCAATCTACCTTTTCTGAACTTTGCTTATATTTAGCCCAAAAATATATATGTTCAGATTTTTTGCATTTCTTTTAGTTGCTTTACTCAGTTTTTATTCTTCCAATGCACAACTACTAAAAGAAGCTACCGATTTTACAGAAAAAGACAGCTTACGGGGAAGTTTGCGTGCAGAGCGTTCCAATTACAATGTGTTGCATTATGATTTAGATATTAAGTTAAATCCAGACAAGCGCTTTATCAGTGGGAAAAACACCATCCGTTTTGAAGTCTTGGCTAGTTTGCCAAAAATGCAATTGGATTTGTATGAGAATATGCAAATTGATTCCATTATCTTCGGAAATCGAAAATTGACTTACGAACGCAAGTACAATGCTTTTTTTATCACTTTTGATGAAGCACTTGAAGCTAAAACTACCCAAGAAATTCAAATTTATTATAGCGGATTCCCAATTGTGGCAAAGAAAGCTCCATGGGATGGAGGATTTGTGTTTAAAAAAGACCAAGAAGATAATCATTGGATTGGGGTTGCAGTGCAAGGAGACGGTGCAAGTTTGTGGTTCCCGAACAAAGATCACCTAAGCGACGAACCTGATGAAGGTGCAGATATTAAAGTAAGTGTTCCTGATGGTTTGATGAATGTTTCTAATGGAAGGTTAATTGCAGAAATCCCACAAGAAGATGGTTACACGCAATGGCATTGGCGAGTTACAGAGCCTATAAACAATTACAATATCACTTTAAATGTTGGGAATTATGTGAATTTTAAAAACCAATTTCACGATTTGGATTTAAATTATTATGTTTTGCCATATCATCTAGATGAAGCCAAAAAACAATTTGCACAAGTAAAACCTATGATGGCTTGTTTTTATGAAAAGCTAGGCGAGTATCCATTTAAAGAAGATAGTTTTAAGTTGGTGGAAACACCATACCTTGGGATGGAACACCAAAGTGCTATAGCATACGGAAATAAGTTCATGAATGGCTACCTAGGAAGAGATTTGTCTGATACAGGTCACGGATTAACATGGGACTTTATTATTATTCATGAAAGCGCTCACGAATGGTTTGGAAATAGCATTTCAGTAGCAGATATAGCAGATTTATGGATTCATGAAGGTTTTACCACCTATGCAGAATCCATTTATATAGAATGCACAGAGGGTAAAGATGCAGCACTTTCGTATTTATTTGGAATCCGAGACAATATTGCTAATCAACGTCCTTTGATAGGACAATATGGTGTCAATCATTCGGGGCCAAGCGATATTTACTATAAAGGAGCCAATATGTTAGCCACCTTAAGAAGTATTGTAAATGACGATAAATTGTGGTGGGGTACCATCAAATCTTTTGTAGCTGATTTTAAGCATAGTGTTACTAACACTGAAGAAGTTATTGCTTACTTTAATGAAAAACTTGGAGCTGATTATACTCCTTTTTTTAATCAATACCTTCGTTATGCCGAAATTCCTGTTCTTGAGTTTCGAAAAAACAAAAAAAGAGTAGATGTTCGTTGGAAAGCACATGCCAAAGACTTTGAAATGCCCATTGACGTCGGTTTTGTTGAAGATGAAAACACCTACAGGTTACATCTTTCTCGAGATTGGGTAAAAACAGATATTAAAATGAAAGACTTACCAAATTTAAAAATTGACATATTTCATTTTTATGTAGATTTTTATTTTTTAGATGAAGAGTGAACAGACAATTCTAAATTTTGAATTTTTAATCGGAATCGAAAACACACATTTTCGTAATTTTAGATTTGATTGAAGCTGTCCATGCAAGTGAAAGCGCCACAGATAAATTCGAATTGCAACCGAAATATTGAAT
>Ga0307963_1000418_pt1 | contig 28077 bp, 26 predicted proteins | sample OrgLakmetagen594_FD_201829 | JGI IMG/M metagenome (GOLD analysis project Ga0307963, IMG submission 201829) | Saline water microbial communities from Organic Lake, Antarctica - #594 | ecosystem: Environmental > Aquatic > Non-marine Saline and Alkaline > Saline | place: Antarctica: Organic Lake... | reverse complement strand
CCCATCCACTCCGCTCCGTCAGTACTCCGTCCCATCGCCAACGTGCGTTCAGAGCTGCTTTCCCTGGTGGATGGCTTCGATTGGGAGCTCCTCCAGGCTCGCCTGACACAAGCCCTCCCTGGGGGAAAAGGCAGAGACCTTCGCGAGATGGGTAGGTTTCAAAGGGGTCATGTCTGCACCATCTTGAATGAGGGGGTGCATACCATTTGATGGCATCATCCGCATTGCGCAGCACGTAGTGCAAAGCGCAATTTCCTTTCATTTTGAGTTTGAGTGCATATTTAGATAAGAATTAATGCTGCTCCTGACTTGATGTGCTTGTCAGCGTGACATAATTCATCAAACTTCGTGATTGGCTGAGTGTGAGTCAATCAAAGCTGCTCCTGCTTGTGCTTGGGTAAAACTTTGCAGCCCTGCTACGTGTAATTAAGTGCCTGGCTGTAATGTGTGACAATGTGTGATGTATTACATCATTCTGTAATACACAACACTGTACAGTGTAAATCAAGGGAAGTTAAGCGTGCTGTCCAGCACGCTTAAATTTAATTAAATGTATGTCCGGTGCCATGCTTCCGCGCAGTCAATTGACAAGCTGCTCCTGCCTTGATATGTTTGGTTGGGTACCAGTATTCATCAAGCTTCTGTGTGCTTGACTGAGCTACTGGACTTTGAGATGCCTGCTTTGTGCTGCTCCGTGCCTGGCTTCAAAAGAAAACATGTGTCAATTAATGTTATGACTCGGTTGTTCAGGAATTCTTGCCCTTGCTGCGCAGGTGCTCGGGGAGGTGCTTGGATCACGTAGATCACGTTCTTCATTTGTCAACTGGTGGGCGGTCCCCCTTTCCTGGGCCACACGGCCACCTGCTCCCCCACGCTTCTGCTGCGGACGTGGCTGATCAGCCTCACGAGTCCCATAATTCATCAAGCTGCTCCTGCTGTGTGCTTGGCTAAGTATCAGACATTCAATGTGCTTGTCTGAAACTTTGCAGCCCTGCTACGTGTAATTAAGTGCCTGGCTGTATGGTGTGACAAAATGTGAGATGCATCACAGACATTCTGTACAACATGGCGTAACACAGTGTAGATCAAGGAAAGTTCAGCCTGCTGAAGATATGCTTCCGCGCAAGTAATCAACGATGCTCTTCACACATGATGTGGATCAAATTTGATTATAATGCTTGCTTGCTTGCCTGCTTGCTTGCTTGCTTGCCTGCAGGTGGTGATCAACTATGACACACCTCGTACCTGCCAGAGTCACACTATAAACCAACCCTCGTACCTGCCAGAGTCACAGTAGTTCTAACAACCCCTCCCTTGTTGCGCAGATGCTGTTGGTGGCAGGAACAACTTTGGTGCATAGTGGGGTATCGGCCTGCTTCGAAGGCAGCCTCGGCGTATCGGTTGTTCCTGCTGCCTTCGAAGCAGGCCGATACCCCACTATGCACCAGATCTACGAGGTCGCCTTGCTGGGGGGATGGGATGATGAGGGACAGGGGATGGAAAAGGGCAGCAAGGCGAACAACCTCATCCAAAACATTGCACTACACATAAGTGAGTAATCCTTGCTTGAAAGTTATGGAAACTGTGTTTCTTGGTCCAAGGTTCAGGATTGTGCAAGTTTAAAATTCATTAAGACAAATATGTGATGTGCGTGTGAGAGGATGTTTCGAGTTACCTTCTCCCATCATATGCATAAAGTGGGTATACCGTTGCAGACAGGGATTAAAGATGAAATAGGGTGTTACAAGGAGGTAGTAAAAGTGAGGGTATCATTGGTCAAGAGGGAAAAAGTTGCGCATACTCAATTCAGGCAGGCGCACACGCGCGTAATGGCCTGTTGAGGTGGTTGGGTTCTGCTTTTTGTAACGCACAAAACCATCACAACCATGGCAGTGCCTCTTTAAATAATAAATAATAAGACGAGTGAGCCAGGGTATTACAGCGGAGTGGACCAAGTGTGTTTACCACTAGGGAAGATGAAATGTCACACCTTGATCTGGATTACCATAAGATAAGAAACCTGTCACACAAACTGCATGAACACAACATCAGGCATTGATAAGGCAGTATTTAAAGCAAGGTATGCACTGCAATATAACACAAGCACAGTAAGTCGAGGATTTAAGTCGAGGATTCGGTCCGTTTGCTACGGCACACAACCTCTCTGAACCACATTAAATTCTAATTATTGTTTGCGCGGTGGGGGGTTGCCTGGTGCGGGCACCTAAGTAACCCCTCCCAAAATCATGCTGGCTGTGTCATCACTACCAGCTGAACCTTATCTTTTTCTTTTTCTTTGTATGTAGTGTGACAGGTCCCAGTGTAATCCGCACAATTTGATATGCTCTTTGATGTGCAGTATGGGTGCTCTCTTTACCACGCAGGGGAAAGCACGCCCATGTCATCTGCAAGGCGTGATGGCCGTTATTTCACAATTCATGCTCCAGGGGTGGATGTGGCTAGAGGAATTTGGCTGCGGAAGCATGTACAGCACTGTAGGAAATCACATGAAGCAGTGCCACGGTGCACAACTCCGTGCACACCGCTTGTTCAGTGGGTGATGTCCCCTTTTTTTCTGGTAGAGTGGCTGTCTTTAGGAGGGCTAGACGCAGGCTGGAGCACAACTCGCCAAACAAGTGTCCAGCAAGAAGATGTAGAGGCACAGATTCTTGGTGTTTGGAGTTCTAGACAGCTAGATCAACCTAAACCAAAAACAAACTTTGAAGCACGACTCGTGCTCGGAGCTGTGGATTGACAGTTTATTTGTTTAGTACAACCATTTCTTCGCAATATGCAACCTACCCCAGCAAGAGAGAGAGTGTGTGAACTTCCAAAAAATTACCACCCGACAGTGAGAGCCACTCCTCCATGAAGGAACCAGTTTGGTACTGAGCAACGTAAAGCTATTTCTCCGTAGCAGGCATATAGGCCCCAGCAGAGAAGCAGGAGACAGAAAAACATAGCTGTTAAATTTACTTTTCTAAACCGGAGAATTTCATCAACGTTGATCAACCGTATTAGGTCAAAGATGTCCTTCCACAACTACAGACCTGAATAGTACAGCCCCAGAAATACATTATAGTCCACTAGATCAGTAATGACTAGTCACAGGCCGATCAGTTGAACAGTCTGGTTGAAGGTCCCCCTTTTAAATCTAGATAAATTTGTGCACCAATGCCAATATTTACACAAAGAGAGAATATTGTGGCCTCAGAAATTGTACACACCTACGCGAGCGAGGCGCGTCTGCTGAGCAAGGCGCGCAAGCTGAGCAAGGCCCTCCTTGTCTCTAGCACCTCTACTAATTTTGATAAAATATACAATTGTATACAAATCAAACAACCTTGACTTAGACTTCCCGCAGTTTTAGGAGTCTTGGCAGGCATTCGGGTATGAGAACTGGAAGAACCTACCACCTGTGCGGAGGTGGTAGGAGCAATAAGACATCGGACATTGAGTTCAAGTTACAGTAGTACCATGTTCTATTGATAAAACTTAAAAGAACGCAGACCTTGACAGCCAGCACAGAAAAATCGGCATCTTGCAGCAGCAAAGCATAAATCAGCAAAGCATAATTCAGCTAGGAAGCCTGCAACGCAGGCATAACAACAATAAGCATACATCACCGAGTGTGAAATTGTGTAAGGACGTGATTTAGTTCTCCCTAAATGTTTGTTTGAGTTTTCCCACGTGAAGTTGCGGCAGCAACCAGCATGGATTAGAAAAGTATGTTGTTTGTGTTCTGCACAACCTCCATGACGACTCAACACCCTCCTCCTCCTCCTCCTCCTCCTCCTCCTCCTCCTCCTCCTCCTCCTCGTCCTCCTCCCCTGTTATATGATCATCCCGCCGTTGACTGTTTTGCTGTTCCTGGATCGAACTCATCAGCTGCTGTCGTGCTTGCTGCGACTTTCTGCTGTCCTGCTTCGTAGACGTCTGCAAGCACAGCAAACATGCGCATGCACTTATTATTAATACACTTGGTGCGTGCAAGCAAAGCCCATAACAAACATTCAAGGATGGCTACAAGACAGACTGGCATGTAGTGATCTCCTCTCTCATGCATGCAAACAGCTTCTCTGCACAGCCGAAGCATGTAATAAAATCACCAGTTCTCTGCTTCAGCTGTAGAACTGGAGTTCTTGCGTAGTGAACGTAGGATGAGATCTGGCAGGCACTTTGCATAAAGTGCTGTGTGCTCTCGTTTTATGCATTCTTTTTACGCCTTTGTGTAATGACGAAGCCTACAGCGAACTGCAGCATAGAACTCCATCTTTCTATTGAACGGTACAATCGTCCAACAGATGGCCCTACCAACGATACCCCCTAGCCACAAAACCAACAACAATTGACCAAGGAAACGCAGCACACATAATTAATATCAATAGATTGAGACATGTTAACCTATCCAACAAGTGTAAAAATCACAAGAACATCATAATAAGTAAGTTGTCGTTGTCTCGTCTACTATTTAGACACCGCAAAAGCCTACATTCCATCCTACTAGGAGCAAAAGGCACTATTGACAGCAGCAATTCAAAAACCCGCTCCACAGCCTCGGAGGTAACGGTCTGCATGCCGCGTCGCTCAACAAGAGCTAAGCTTGCTATCAAGTTACTAACCTTCACTTTTTGCGAACACTTTGCACGCTGTTGTGGTTTGCAACTTACTCGAGCTTGTTTAAGCACTTGTTTTTCAGCTCTAAAAATACTTCCACCCCTCGGCCTCAAGTAACCATCAGAATCTTCAACACCTTTCCTCTACGAATGTTTGTGCACTTTTATCACACCTCAACCAAAGAATAAACAAAAACGGTATAAGAAAATAAACCTGCCTGGACCAAGATTTGTTTCACCAGACGCGCACTTTCCAGTGCCATTACCAGCTCTCAACAGGAACCGGTCAAGCCTGCAACCCTCCTGATCCCCATTGATCTTTTTTCTATTGGTGGGGGAGTTTTACTGTAACCGGTACCTAAGTGGCTCCTTTTCCTTAGTGAATGTGGGGAGCGATTTTTCAACAACCTGCGTAGTTTTTTCGTTTTTTCCATTTCCTGCAGGGATGTTGGTATATATGCCAATCACCTTCTCCAACCTTCAAGTTGCTATGCATGTTATTTTAAGAGTATGCCCCCACTCGTTTCCTTTGTTTATTGCATTATAATCTCTCTTGTATCGCCAGAGCACGTCTGTTAAACGGTGGTTATGTGATGGACAGAAGTTATGACTTGCTCCTTCCTCTTCATTAGACGCTTGTTCTACATGTATGAAGCGTCTTTTTTAATGATTTTGTCCATCCTGGGCGTTTGCGTGTGGGATACTAGTTGGATCAGTCAGGGTACTTTCCCACGAGGTCTAGGAAACAAAGTCTAGGATACGAAGTGTCCTAGAGACCATAAAGAAGAAAGCACATGCAGGTAAGCAATGTTTTAGCAATATGCCTTAAAGCTACTTTGTTACCCACACCCACACCCATTATTAGACCTCAACCCCACCTTGGAATTACCGAGTAAAATTTCAAATGTTGAGCATTGACCACCAGAGAATCAAGAGTCCTGCTTCGGGGAACGGATGTGCCGGTCTGGTCAACCAACATAGTGGGATAAATGGCAGAAATAAATAGAAGAGTGCAACCAAGAAACCATCACTCTGTCAATGCAAAATCTCATTTCTGCTACTTTTAGTTCGTTCTCCGCAGGTACAGTACTCAACACGTAAGTTACGTACTTCAATTACAGCATGGCATTTGTAGCTTCATGCAGGCACAGTAGCGTGTAGTGGGCTTTCGTGGGAGACAAAGCCAGGAAAAACAATCTATGTTCATCCTGCGCACTCCCAAACCTGGAAAATATGTACCGACCAACATATGACTTATTGCAGTTCGTAGCTCGTAAATCCCAAATATTGCTGTGCAATGCTTTCATGCACAAGGCCTTTCCTGGACTAGCTGCCTCATGGCAAGCGCAGGCCCCTAAAAGCAGAGATCCTGAGCGTGTAGAATAGTAAAAAATCGCCTTGCTGTTTCAATCTTGTTGCAGGTGGCAGTCAAGGTTAAGGGAGGACGATGACATTGGGGGAAGGATTGCTTGAGCTCCTTTCCCCCCCAAAAGAGCCTTTTTTTGTAAGCTTTGCGGGCAGCAGCAGTGGACATGAACCTTGGTAGAGGCAACAAGTTCAGGTAAGCCCCCCTCTATAAACATTTAGTAGCATCAGATACATGTCACACACATGCACACAAATGCAAACGTATACATGCACGGACACACACACAAACATATAGACCCTACTCACCTCACAAGGGGCGTTGTCAAGCTCACTAACAGCATAGATAGCAGCAAAGACAGGAGTGGGGACCGCCCTAGAGTTGTTAAGAGAAGGACTAGAGATGCAGAGAGGGAGACAGACCGAGCCAGGGGCTGAGAGATTTGCATCTGCAATGCACAAGAGGCGTGCAAAAAGTTGAGGCAAAAATAAATATAGGTTGCAGGTGCTGAGCTGTTTGATTACAAATTATTGCGTGCCTGCACAGCTGTCATCATTTTTGGGACATGAGACATGAGACATAAAAGCCTCATGTCCCAACATACATACAGACCGGGGATATGTCATACGGTCTTTTGGGACGTTCAATACGATAAAATACGCATTAAATACGAAATACGCGTATAATACGATAGTATTTTTAAGCAATTTTGGGAGTGCCGATTTTTGACCCAAAATGGACCCGATTCGCCCCAAAATCACCCAAATGTTCTCAAAACTTTTCCGATCTATTATATGTTATAAATATATTATAAAATGACATTGGAGGCTCACTGAAAGGCCGTTTCGGGGCGGAAATTGCCTAAAAAGGCCAAGAACCGGCAAAAAAGGCAAATTTTGCAATCGTATTATACGGCTCAATTCGTTCAATACGGTTAAATACGCGTTAAATACATCTCAAGAGAGTATGGCAGACATAACATCTCAAGAGAGTATAAATACGTTGTTTTAGAGTGGCGTGCCGAGAGAAAAGCAGGAGGACACAAAGAGCCGTTAAAGCCGAGAAGGCAGAAAGCGCAAGGCGGGGATAAAGTATGTTGTGGTTGACCAAGGTTGCGTGGTCAGGAGCAGGGTTGCTAGGAGTTCTACTTTAACGCTCGCGAGTAAGGTGTGATCTGTGCAACCTAAAAACGGCCACCCTTCCTTAACTACGTGTGTGTGTAAAAGATAACTGGCTTGCTTCAACACAGAAGTTGATTGATGCGTGCAGTCTAAACACTCCTTTATGCATACCTGATGGGCAACGCGCTCCAGAAACAGACCGAGGAGAAGGTCTGTGTATACCACCCCAAAGATGTGATGGAGAGCAGTGGCTGAGGTAGCCAGCCAAGCCAGGAGCAGGTAGCTGGATTTTGTGAGGGCATACGCGGCCACCTGCAGAAAGGAGTTTACGCAATAGTTCAAAAAGGCTTTATGCATCTGTTTCAGGAAGGAAAACACAAAAGTTTTAAGAACCATGTGTGTGGGCTACAGATGCAATTGTGGATTGGTGGTCACTGGGGTATGCAATAATGGCGTGGTGAGTTGATGGCAACCAGCATGCCCAAGCACTCACGTGTATGTGTGTAGGTGCGTGAGCGTGTGTGTGTGTGTGTGTGTGTGTGTGTGTGTGTGTGTGTGATTGTGTCAACAAAAGGACCTGCTTATCCAATGTCCAACGTAGCACAGCAACACACAGGTGGAATCCTCAAAGCAAGAGAAGATCTTCATGAGTTCCAGCCATGCAAGGGCATAGATGATGTAGCGCCCTTGCAAGGCACAATCAGTGTGTGAAATGGCTTCCAAAACACCACAGTGTGAGAGCATAGATAATGGCCCTAACGAGGCACCTTTCGCACAGCAACTTAGATCGTGATAATGACTGACACTGAACTAGGTGTGGAGTGTTCTGAATGTGAGTGTTCTGAACGTGACTGATACTGAACTAGGTCTGGGATGTTCTGATCTAAGCGTGTTGGGTCGTCAGTTCGTATCTTTGTTCCATTTTATGCAGAAAGTAGTGCACATGAACAGCCAAGTATTCAATCTCATCGCAACAGCCACAGCCTTGATCACCCTACGGTGCCCCGTCACAACAGTGACTCCCTTCGCAAAGGCACAAAAGAAAAGGCACAGCCTGAGTTCCTTGTCTCCCCCACACCCACACATTTCAATCTATCCTGTCACAAACCACCGCAGCAGGATTTGATGCAAAGAGTCCCACAGCCCACCAAATACAGTTCCTTGTTCGAAGTGACGTGGGAGAGGCCTCAGCGCCTGTGCATATTCCTTCCTTCTTCTATTCCCAGCTCAAGCTTTGGACAGAGAACAATGCATTGCCATCCGTCAGGTGGCAGGAAGTGACGCACCGCCCCTTGCGCACCTTGCGGACAGAGAAGAAGGATGCACCGCCCAATGCGTGGGCTAAGTGGAAGCTTGCACAACTCACAAGCAGCAGTACCACCTCCTCCCATGCTTGAAGTGCCGGGACAGACCCCTCTCCCCCCATAAGCCTTTCACTTCTCCCACTGCTGCTGCTTCTGCTGCTGCTGCTGCTGCTATCAGACACCCCCTCCACCATGCCAGCTGCCGGCAGCCTCCACACTTTCAGTATCACGCCCACAATCACAGCCCCCACGCCCCACATCACAGGACCAGCCACTCTGTGCGTCCCAAACCAGGCACCTCCTAGCGACCCCTGCTCTATCACTGTCGCCACCTCTTGACCGGTCGAGCGTGAGCTGGCAGCACCACTATTACCTACGGAATCAGCTACGGAGGACGTGCACGGCTCTCGGCTACTCATACCAAACACCCCCCCACGCCTCGCTTCACCCTCTACTGCACTCCCCCATTGAGCACTCGACACTGCAGCAGCGTTTGCCTGGGTGCTTGCAGGGCTCTCTTCGTCAATAACCCCCCAGCTGTACAGCACAACCTGACACACAGCCCACAAACAGCAGCCCAGCCACTCCAGGCTGAGCCACCAGCTGGGTGAGCTGTCTTGGGCAAAGCTGTCGGGATGTTGCTGTGGCTGGTGTTGCTGGGAGTTGTTGTGCTGATTTGACAGAAGGTAGGAACGAGCAGCACGGGGTGGGGGGTGGGGGGTGATGCTAGGATGCCTGCAGATAATGGCAAGACGGAGGCAGGTGTGGGTGGGTATGGGCGTGCACCTCACTGATGTGGGAGTGATAAAAGATGATGTGTGCTCAGCCTGAGATATGGCACGTAGGCACGCATGTGGTGAGGGCGGACACTGATACGTTGACGAACAACTACTTGTATGGCCGTGGCCCGATGGCCAGGGTTGCAATGTGAAATTTAAGCGTGCAAACAAGCAAGCTCAGACGCACAAGCTTGCATACACGCACGCACAAACACCTGATATCACACTCACATAGCCACGTGCAAACACACACTCAAACGCACACGCACATACGTAGATACGCAAGTCAGCAGCACTTACATGGATGGGGCCCTTGACAGATCAAAGGGCCAGACCGTAGAGGAGGGCGAAATTGAAGAGGCTGTGACACTGCAGGGGAAAAGAGGGTGTGACGTCCAATTTCACGATCATGCACACATACACACAAGGACAATAAAGCCGTAAGAGAGTATGAGTGAGGAGGCTATAATTCAGCAAGAAAAATGAAGTACAAATGTGTGAGAATGGTTAATCTGGTTAATCTTGAAACTTTTGTCACACAGATTCATGTTTTCTTTGGTTTGTGAAAACAGCCAGGCTTCGTGACAGAGGGGGCATGAAGAAGCTCCAGAGATCCCATGCATGGTAGGCCTGGAGTGCGTGAACAAGTGGGCCATTTGAAAGCGCAAGTGGCAGGAGTGGGTTTACTCAGAAAGGGAGTGCTGGATGCAGAGGAGGGGAGATGAGGTCCTGACATTGACAATTCCTGCAGGAATTCCTGCAAAAAGGGACAGAGGGTGGAGAGCGTCATTGATGTGCTATGGATCGTGGTGCGGTGCTTGCATGGCAGGTAGGCCTGTTCACGTACACACACACACACACATTGACACCGATGTATTTGTGTGGGCCTGGGCCTGGTCATGTGGTCATGTGGGCAATTTCACGTGTTAATACAGACTGACCATAAAATCTCACATGTGACATTTGAGACTGACCATGAAACTTAACATGACGTTTGAGACTGCGCCACTTGCATAGATTCCCTGTTTCTTTCTTCCCATTGTAGCCTCTCTGTGCAGTTGTGCATACGGCGTACAAAACGATCACGCGTAGCTGCACAGCTAAGAGGGGGCAATTTGGTGAGGCTACGCTCAATGTTTGTGATGCTAACCTGCATCCTGTCAGCCACCTAGATAATATTTGTTGCCTTTCCCTTGGCTTTTGACGCCCGCTTTCACACGCACAGTGAGTGACACCCCACACTGTGTGTTCTGGCAGCAAGGGAACACCCAAACAGATACGACTACATTTTTGTACAATTGCGACCTTCCCATCCAAAAATGGGCGCGTCATGTCATATGTGGCTTTCTGCTTGGAGCCACGTGGGCTGGCTTCATACGTTTCTTTTGATGGCCGACGCTGTGTAGCCACGCGCGTATTATTATTAGACATTATGGTACAACACAGCCATTGTTATTAAGCCTGCTGACAAAAAATGTAAGCTGTGGTTTGGGACTGGCTAATATTGTTGTGAGAACTTCACAGAGAGGAGGCAGCTGCATCTCACGGCACACAAGAGGGGACGCAAAGGGTGAGATATTGGCGCCAAGGCATCAGACACATTGATGCAGTGGAAGCTTGACAAAGCAGGGGGGAGATTCCTGCCTGAAACAACGGCGAATTATTACTGATAAGGCCTTACTTTCTGATAAATAGTGAGCTAATACTAGCTAAGAAGGCCCTATCTTCTTAAGAAACAGAGAATGAACTCTGGCGTAGAAGGCTCTACCTCCTAAGGGACGGTGAGCTGATACTAGGTAGGGGGTCCTACCTGGAGAGAAAGGAATTCTCTGTCAAGGGGTCAGTCTGAGGGCTGCCAGAGCTTTGGCCCTCTGTCTGCTGCACAAAAATGTTCCTGCTCCTGCAGGGTTGACAGCAGGAAAGTGCATGCGTGTGCATTTGTGTTTTGTGTGTGTATGTGTGTGTATGTGTGTGTATGTGTGTGTGTGTGTGTGTGTGTGTTTTGTGTGCGCACGTGCACGTGCACGAGATTTCCACTGTGCTCTTTCTGAGAGGAGTAAGAAGAGGAGCTCCAAGGCTTGCAGGACAAGCACAGGAGATCCAAACTCAAAAAGGCGTCACCCTTCTTTGCTTTGCAAGCAACATGACAGATATTGCTTTAGAGTTGGGTGGCTGACGGTGTGGTGGGATAGAGAGGGAAGCAAAATGGTGTGTGCATGGGTGTTGTGTGCATGGGTGTTATTAGGTGGGATTAGAGTTGTGTTGTGTGTGGGAGGAGGGAGGGGAGGAGGGGGCAAGCATCAGCGCCCAAACCTATGCAGTGCAGTGTCAACAACTATGCAATGCTCTATGCAGTTCCCACATCTATGCCCACATGCCCCAGGCTTTGCTGTGTAGGTGGCTATTGCTTTCCTGCCTATCTAACATGTAATGTGCAGACGGCCAATCTTTCTGCCTGCCCGTTTTTTGGTCCCTGCCTCAATTACAGCTCACGTTCACCTCCAAATTGCATTCCCATGGTTTTTAGGCCCTTGCTGGTATGTGGGCATACGCCTGGCTGCGCATACGCCTTGCAGTACATACGTCTGCAGTGCCGTGCATATGCCCGGCTGCCATCACGTTGTCGCACCGCTGCTTCCATCTTGATGCCATCCATACAAGCCATGTCTCTTGCACCAACGTCACCCACAGCATCACAGCTTCAATGTTTGCTTCCTTGAACAACTAACCACCCTTGTCCACGTGTGTCCTATCTTAGAAGCCATGTCTCTTGCACCAACGTCACCCACAGCATCACAGCTTCATTGTTTGCTTGCTTGAACAACTAGCCACCCTTGTCCACGTGTGTCCTATCTTAGAAGCCATGTCTCTTGCACCAACGTCACCCACAGCATCACAGCTTCAATGTTTGCTTCCTTGAACAACTAACCACCCTTGTCCACGTGTGTCCTATCTTAGTAGCCATCCTTCGTGCATAGCCACATCTTTGCATCATGCTGGAGTCACTTGTCGTGAGAAAAAGGTCCATGGATTTCATGAACTCAAGCTTGCCAAAACACGCACGCCAAGCATGCCGAAGACGATTGATTGTGTTACACCTGCACCCACGACCCCCCCTCCCTCCCTACACACACATACACACATACACACACACAAACACACACACACACCTGCGTGCAAACCGTGACAGCGAAGCTGCCACCGCTTGGTAGCTGCCACCCAGGGTGTATGCGCCGGCGTGTTTACTTTTTTCAGGGGCAGAGAACCGTGCGTAAGGGGTCCCTGAGGCTGCCTGTGGTTTGTTGTGCAAGGCCAATGACACAGGGACTTTGGGTTCAATTTTGATATGGACAACTTGTGGTGAGTTTTGGTTTAAGCCAACGGTGCCAATAGGCAGCATGAGCTGGGTTGGTGCGGATGTGAGCAGCAGCTTGCCAACGCAGAGGCGACAGTACACAGTACAGCCCAATTTTGAGGGTCATGGAAGGCGTGCCAGGATAAAGAAACGGCTGAGAACAACAACAAGGACAAACACTGGCAACTGCAAGAGATGTGATTTTAAGGCAGCAGACCAAGACAGCAACATTGTGGTGCCAGTGACAAACCAGGGAATAAGATTTAAACAACCACATAAGCAGCCCCCCCTTACCCCCATTAAAGCAGCAACAACAACAAAAACTACCAAAACAGCCTTTCCACTCACCCTTATCATAATAACAACAACGACGACAGCGACAAGTGCATCTCCCCAAACCCTGCCTTGCCTCTAATTTCTTCCTGCTGAGCTGCCCACAATCAGCAGATGCGCGTGATGTAAAACTGGATTCAAACTCTACCCCAGTCCCCTCTCCTACTTCATTCATCGAAATCACAAGCACAACAAACAAACACCTCTCATCCAGGTCCACACCTGCGTGCTTTGACTATTCCAGTCAGGAGCCGAGCACCGAGCATAGTTTGCGTACAGCGCGAGGCGACTCGGCAGCGCACTAGCAATAGGGCCTTCATACATACAGGACCCGTTGCGCGTGTCACCACGGAAATGTATCCCCTTGCGTGCAAAGTTGACGAGCGGTGGTCCTGGCTGCTGGGGTGATCCAAGCTGCTGCTCCTGTAGCCTCTGCTGTTGCTGCCTTTGTTGCTGCTCCTGCTGCTCTTGCTGCTCCTCTTGGGCTTTCATGTGCCTGATTTCCATCCCCTGGAATCTCCCACTCCGTGAAAGGTTTGGCCTCACACCCCCAGGCTGCTGCGGCTGTTCCTCCACCTCAGCAGTGCTTTGGAACCAGCCTCTGCGTTCGAAGCTGGGGATGTGTCTGTATGTGGGGGGAGGCTGCGTCGGAGTGCTGTCCTGTACCACCTGCAGCACACACGTTGATACTTGTGCAATTTTATACACGTGTATGAATGGTAAATGGTGTGCACATGTGTGTATATGTGTGTTTGTGTGTGTGTGTGTGAACGTGTGTGTGCGTGTTGTGTGCGCGCTTGTACACAATACACAGAGCAGTTCAGAGCTAGCAACTTCAGAAGATTGAAAGGGTGTGAAAATGAAGTACGAAATGAGGTGATCCAATCCTTGAGCTTGGACTGAAGAGTTTGCAGGTTTGTCATACCAAGCCTTAAAAGGTTGCAAAAAAGGCAGCCTCCGAGGAATGGTCCTTAGTCTACCACATGGCCTTGTAATTGCAGGCCTCTAGCAGGAGCCTTCTTTAAAGTAGAAACTACCCCTTAGCCCAACACCCTCCTCTTTCTGTGCTCCGACTCACCATTGCAATGCGCCTGGCAGCCACAGCAATCATTACACCCGACCCTACACTCTCCCTCAGACCTACCATTGCAGTGCGCCTGGCAGCTTCTTTCTCCCCTCTATGTGCCTCAGACGATGGGCCCCCTCCCAGGAGGTCCAACAGCAGGTCACGTTGGGGCATGGATTGGGCAATGTGACGCGGGCTGGTGCCCTACGTATGTAGGGTAGGGTTTCAACATCACATGGACTTCATAGTAAAGTATAGAGTGGATTGGGCGTAGTGACGCGGGCTGGTGCATTGCGTGCATGGCCGTCAACAGACAAATGGAATTTGCAGCATGTGACTGGCACAGATCAGGCGATGCGAGGAGGGCAATGGAATATGCAGCATGTGCCTTGCACGTGTGGTCAGGTTTCCAGATGGAACTCAGTGATGAGGGAAGCCACGGAATGAAAACCGCTAGATCCCACAGATGCAACTAGGGGTAATGGGTTGGTTGGAAGGGCGAGCACAAATGGTAAGCAATGGGCTTTTGTTGACGACCAGTTTCAGTAACGAGCAGTAAGCTCAATACGTTACATGCATGAGGCTACACAACACACAAAACAGGCTAGACAGGGAGGTCTGTCTTCCTTTGTTGCCTTCCCTTGCTACGCAGCTCCTTACAGAAACACAAATCAACTGACCTGTGCGTCCTCCTGGTCAAGCCGCCAGATCCAGCTGGGTCCTCCGAGCTCTTTTCCCCAACCAAGCACTGTCTGGACCTGTATGGGTGTGAGTGTGCAGTTGCGTGCGTGCGATGTGTGAATGCGTGTGTGCACATGAGGTTGCAAGTGTGCAGTTGTATGCAAATGTGTGTGTGTGTGTGCGCGCATGTTCTCTGCACCTGGTTGCAGCATACTCCATGCAAATGAGTGTTCTAACACATATGCACATATGCATGTTGCTGTGCATATGTGTTAGTACACTCATAGGGAACAGGCACTGACTGACAGAGCATTGGCCAAACCACCAATACAGGCCTAACTGAACACAAGCATCAGCCTCGATTCTTAGCACAGTTAAGCATCACACATTACAAAGACGGCTATAGTCTTTTTTTACAAGACAGAAGCGAACCAGCTGATGCAAAAAACTCCACAAAGCATGCCACATAAATTCACCCTTTGGAGTGGTGTAAAGCTATAAAATTTTGCACCAACATAATGGCCTAGCATAAACTAACAGCGCGGGGCGACCTCCCACAGACGCGTGCACACATGCATGCATGCATGTAAATATATGCAAGCAACTCCATCCATCCATCCATCCATCCATCCGCCTGTCCGTCTGTCCGTCCATTTACCCATCCATCCACATTCCTATGTATACACACACATGATGAACATGCCAGGCACACACATACATACACATACACACACCAGCTGGGGCTGCCCACTGAGCAGCGCACAATGCAGCAGGTGCTGCTGCTGGGGGAAAGAGGGAGGGAATGGGGGGGTAGATGGCAGCGGGTTCTTGTGTAGAAGAGCAGAGCTGCTGCAAGATTGCTGCACCACAGCAGCAGAGAGACTGGCGGCTGTTTTAGCATGCTCTGAGCCTGGAGGGGGGTTGTTAAGGTTGTTTGGGCTGTGGATTGAGGAGTCGGCGGCAAAGGGGGAGATGGAGAAGCAAGTGGGGAGGCCGCCGGTACTGCGACGAGAGGGTTGAGCCATCCAGCTTGTCACGCTATTTGTGTCGCTGTTCTGTTCGCTAGTGCGCCCAAACGGCTCAACGGGGAGACGGCCACCACCACCCTTCTTTCCAAAAATGCCTCCTGAGCGAGAAATGTGTGTGTGTGTGTGTGCGCGTGAGTGTGTATGTGTGTGTTTATTTGTGTGTAATTTGTTTGCCTCTTTAATAATTAGGACACATACGTGTTAGGACACATACGTGAGCGTGAGCGTGTGCACGCGCTCGTGCCTGATATTGGTACACAGCAAAGCCCTAAGCAACGCCATACGTTAAAATGAGGAGCGTCCAACCTCCTGAAAGTAGAATCATCCATTAATAGCAAATGCCCTACATTAAGGTACAGAAATGCCATGAGCATTGAAGATGATGTATGACACTTTGTATTGATATGCTTGTACCGTGTGGCGCTACGCATCCTGGATGGCCAAATATACAGAAGCCCAGTTTGCAGCACTGTTGCAGGGACTGTGCCATTGCAAGTGATCTGGAGTCAGAAACACAGAGGGCTGCAAGGGGGTCAAGCGGATGGAGAGCACAACACCATCGGTACACAGAGCAACTCTTTGTATACATGTCATTGCACATGCTCTTAGAATATCTTGCATGCTCTTAGCTCTTGCATGCTTCGTATACATGTCATTGCACATGCTCTTAGATTATCTTGCATGCTTGCGTGGCTAATGTTTTGAGCAGCAGCTTGTCTTACCTGGTGCAGGATCCACTGCAGAGGAGGTTGATACAGTGAACGTGCCAGAAGCAGGGGCAAATGCATGTGAGTGTATGTGTGTGTGCATGTGCATGTACTGCTGCATGTGTATGAAGGGAAGGGGGATGAGGGTGTCAGGGAGGTGAAAAGTGTGGGGAGAAGATTCATTTGTCTCTGCCTATGTTGGGTGTGATCTACCTATACAATCTGCCTGCCTGCCTGTGTCAAAACAAACGGAAAGCAACACACACACAGACACACGCAGACCCACACATACCTGGGACGAGGCCCCCGTCCCTGCTTTGTAAGTGCTCAGGCCCCTCCGGCTTGCTGCCCCTCCAATCGTGCTTGAACGCACTGTTGCTGCTCCCTGCCTCCTCCCTCTTACTCAACATTTGCCCAAAGCCCTTTTCTTCAACCTCGCCATCCTGCATGTGTGTAGATTTGTGAAGCGCGCACGCGTGTGTGCCTGTGTGCGGTTGTGTCTGTGTGTGTTGTATGTTTGTATTGTGTGTGCATGTGTGTGTGTGTGTGTTTGCATGCATGTGTGTGTGTGTGTGTTTGCATGCATGTGTGTGCCTGGCGTGCATACGGGAGCAACGCATGCGCTTGTGTTGTGTCCTTGTGGTGCACTGTGTGTCCTTGTGACTTTATGTGTGCGTAAATCCTTGTGTGCATTCAAGCCCTTGTGGGCATCCACGTGTAGTTTGACCCAATTGCAGCCGCACTGTCAGAACCACCTGTCCAGCTGTGCAGTCAGACCCACCTGCCGCTTGGCAGCCACAAGCCAATCAAAGCTCCTTTCAAATGGTGGCGCCATCAAGCGTTGCCTTAATAGGTCAACCACGCATCCCAGGCCACATCGAGCAGCCTGGTGCAGGAGAGCACGGCCGACCTCTGCCATGGTATTGGCTGCTGCTAGCTCTTCAGGATCCACAGCCCCACAATGCTGTTGTTGCACATCCGAACCTTCCACACCTCTTGCAACCGTTGCTGTGTGTGTATGTATGTGTGTTTGTGCGTGTGTATGTTTGTGATTACGTGAATGTGAGTGTACGAGTGTTTATGCAGGTCAACATGCGCCCAAGCGAATGACTGTGTCCCCAGCAGACAGAATTACAAAGTGGGGTAGCAGACTGAACCACCAAGTAGGGTAGCAGACCCAGTTACCCTGGATGACATTCACGAGCTAGTTTAAGCTCCTCGTCATCTAGCTCCAAGCAAGACTAAAACCCCAAAAACACGGACAGGGCGCTTGTGTTGCTGGTGATGTTTGGATCAACGGCAAACGCACTCCTACCTGCAGCAGGCGGAGCAGAGGCAGGACAGGGTGCGCCAAAAGAAGGAGTAGGCAATGCCATTGTAGGGTGGCAGCCATGCCTTGACATCCCCCACTCGCCCACCAACGTGCCTAGCTTGCTCTGCTCCCCCCGTGCTGCCCCTTCCTTCTCTAAACCCCCTACAGTATGCTGCCAGCCACTCTGCACGTTCATGCTCGTATTTCTTGTACTCTGCGTGCTGACCACGTCCCTCGCTGGGCTGCTCCGTTCACGCATGCTGGTGCGTGTGTTCTTGGAGCTGAGCGTGTAGCTGGAGCTAATCCCCTTGCTGGAGCTGTGTGCTTTGCTGCTGTTGCAGGTAGTGGTGTTGGCCTGGGAGGGAGATGCGTGGGAGGCGGCATGCGCAAAGCGCAGCCAATCTCCAAGGTCGTACAGGAAGGTCTGGACCTCTGTGTTGGTGGTGTGTTTTGGTGTGTGCATGTATTTGTGTGTGAACGCATGTCTGTGTGTTTTTGCGTGTGCACGTAAGCGAGGGTACACAAGTATTTTACGTGGTTATAAGAACAGGTATGGCAGCTAAAACGGATTATGAAGAGCAAGTGTAGGAATGGTCAGAATCGCACATATATATATGGTGTTTATATGCACAAAGCAATATGCACAAAGCAAGAATAGGGGTGGCCAGAGTATGAATATAGGTATATGAATCGTTGGCCAGAACTGTATATATATGCCGTATATGACTGTATAATTGTGATTTCCCTGTTGAAAGTATTATATAAACACCGTACACATACGGTTTTGGCCGACCATATAGATATGAATTATATATGCTTGTACGGTTTGTATTTATGGCAAAATTGTCCAAATACATGGTCATATACTGCGGCACGTACATCGCCTAATGCTACACAAATGCAAGTATTACTGCTTATCGTTTTGAGCTTTTAGTATTACGAGGCCTAATTCTTGCGAGGTGCCCAAATAAATATAATAATTAATTTGCGAGCATTGAGCTTTTGCGAGGTCCTTCAAAAGCTAGGAAACTTTGCAAAATTTGTGATTTTGGGGTTGTCACTGGGCTTCCCTTCCTTCTTCTGGGTGCCACTGGGAGCTTCTGATTCGGCTGCTGCTGGAGGATGGCTGCCTGATGGAAGCAAGCACACCGTGCTCCAGGAGTTTGCACCTGAGACAGTTGCAGCTCTGCCCTCAAACTTTTCTCCTGGAAAAGCTTGAACCCCCATTGGAGGCTGTGCATGGGTCTGCCCTAAGTCCAAATAGAAATGGAAAGATACATGCTGGTCAGCAGCAGGTGCTCGCATGCTTGCTCAGGGCAATGTCAGCCTTTGAAGCTCCCAAGCCGGAACCATGTCCGCTCCTCAGGGTGCTACTTGGCCATGATGATAATGGTTGCCCCTGAAAACAATGGGGGTATTTTGCGCCCAGAATCGTCCCCGCTGGAAAGTTAAAATTCTGCGAGGTCTGTAAAATCTTTTTTTGCCTGACTTATTTTGAGGAGCCTCAATCATTGTTTTTTATTCGCAAAACACCAAGCGCAATACGGTATGCGAGGTGCCCAATGAAGCAATTCTAATGCAACAAACCCGGTCTGTACGCTATACGATTATGGTCTGCCCTAAGTATGTGTGAGTGAAAATGTAATTGAAACAGCAGCCTTTGACACAAATCATGCAGGAGGATCTAAACTTCTGTGGTGGTGTACAAGCTTGTGGGCGTTTAGGCGTTTAAATTTGAGACCATAGGTCAGAATACCATTAGCATGAGTACGACGCTTGTTTCCTGCCCTGTAAAGTCAGAGAGCCATGCGTCAGCCTTGCCATCCTTATGTACGCTGTACGCTCGGCAAAGGCAAGACCAGTGATGAAGATGTGTACGATGATGATGCGCACATGCAACCATGCATGCACGCACAAAACACGCACACCTGAACACACACACACACTAGAGCATATAATAAAACCAGGCTAGCAGTCGCGCTTTTTGACTGAAAGCCTTTTTTGTTGTAAACCTGTACATGAATAAATTTAATGAAATAAACTAGCCAGGTACGGACATCCTAAACTCCTCACCTGCAAAAGAAGGGGGGGGGCTGTGGGGGTCAAGGCGACCTGAGGCCCATGCATCCAGCTCTGCAACCTCTCTAACCTAAAACCAAAGGTGAGTATAGATGCATGCATGAAAATGTGATTGTGGGGGGTATGCTTGCGTGGTGAGTGCGGGTAAGATGTGCATGTTTGTGTGTTTGAAATGGGCACTATCAACACAACATGCAATGGATCCGGCCACACAAAACACAAGGGCACTTTAATAGTTCCTCAGGAGATAAGAATGAGCATAGGGGGAGTGCTTCACGCAATTGTCTCGTGTTACACTGTTGGCAAATCCAGCAGGAGCGCTCACCATACTTCCAGGCAGCAGCAACAGTGGCGCTGATGCTACGACGTGTGCAAAATTACGGGCCCTGACGGGTGGACAACCGGAGCTGGGCTGCTGCCACTCTGAAACTTGCGCTGTTATCGACGACGGCGCAAAAGCACTTGTGCCTTGCAAGGCTTGGGAAGGAGACTGCTGAAGCCCTGCATCACTGCCATTGCCTTGGGTCTGCCAGCCACCCCCTGCTGTGCGTGTTGTTTTGCGTGTATGTGTACGTGCATGTGTGCATGTTTGTCTGTATGCGTATACGTGTGTGTATTTTGTGTGTATGTGTGTGCATGTGCATGCAACGCATTTGACCAAAAGGGTCGAGTATATGAAACTGCTGAGTTCAGTGTGTAACACAAACTCCAGTTCTTGGAGTGAAGCAAAGTGATATCTCTCATATCACTTTTGCTTCATATATTTGTTCCTCTCAAATTCCTCCATCTTTTTATTTACTTGGTCCCCACAGCTGCTACTCCTTCTTAATTTGAGTTTTTCTCCCCATTTTTATTTTATTCTGGGCTGTTGTGAGGACCTAGTTTTTTAGCAGGCAACTAACCCTTATGAACAATCCACCGCCGTCTCACAATGCAAACGTACTAGAACTCTGCATGCACATCACACTAAGTGACATCACACTAACTGGCACATCACACTAAGTGACATCACACTAAGTGACATCAAACTAAGTGACATCACACTAAGTGACATCACATTAAGTGACACAAGTGCGCACACCAAACACATCCCACAAACCTGCCTGGAAGAGTTGACACAAAGCAAAAGTACTCCGCACTAATGATTGCACGTCACTGGCCCTTGAGGGTACTGCAGTCTTTTAAAACAACCATTGATCTGCAGAATACCCACAATCTCACACGATGAACACACAGGACATGTGACATGTGGCACACAGTAACAAGACACGTGTCCTAACGCCAACATCCACACACGGCAAACACACTGGACACCTCACACACTGGACATGTGACACACAGGACAATTTATCCATAACTCGTCCCTGCAAGTATCCTTTCCTAGCATAGAAAGAGCCTGCAATCATAGTCTAATGACAAAGATGATGCACAGGGGCCCGCACCCCCAACTCCACCCCCGCACAGACACACTCACCACGCCAACTTCTACACCCACATCCCCCACCCTCCCACCCTTCTACGCATCCAAGCATACCTTTTGCTGCTTCAGTGGCGTTTATGCTTGCACCCTGATGACTGTGGTTGTCGGAAGGAAGGGATGCAGGGTGCCAAAGCTCAAGGGACACTCTGCAACAGGGCTGGGAGTGGGCAAGGTCCAGGGGCAACGACACACATGCCTGTGGGCACGGGATGGGGTGGAGCAGGTCGAAGTATTTATGTGTGTGTGTGTGTGAATGCGCACACATGTACAAAAAAGCCTTACACAGACATACAGGCAAACAAACACACGCACATACCCAGAAATACAAACACGCACCTGAACTTCACGCACAGCAACCTCAGGATCCAATGCTTGCACCTCCCCACAAATGATACGGACAGGCAGGAAGTGGTTCCCACAGCGAGCCAGCAGCTGCATCTGCCCCCAATTGCTGGTTGACCCTATATCATGCCGCTGCTGTTCTGTATGGGCCTGAGGGTATTCCCAGCCCTCCAGATCTACGTCCTTGGGCGCAAAGATGGTGGCCGTAAACCCAATGTCAACGTGCAGCTGCTTGTGGAGGGGCACAGCAGTTGAGCTGCCTCCCTGCAGGCAGGCATGCACATGCGTCGATGTGTGAGTAAGATGGAGGGCGGGCGCGTGTGCGCATGTATGTATGTGTTGAGCGTGTGTGTGTTTCGCTAGTGTGTTGACTAGCTCTAGGCTGGAAAGTGCAAGCAAAAGAAAGCTGCCACAGGGATAGAGCTTTTGGGCGTGGGTGGTACCATCTGCAACACTCACACATTGGAGCCTTTTTATGACTTGATATTTGATTTCAGAGAGCATAGAAACTTGCTTCCAAGCTCCATATGCATTCTGTCAACTACGCTGCTAAACTTGTGCATACCAGACGTGTGCCTTTTTCAATACCAACTCTCATCGGGAACCAATCTCACACCAAGCCTCCTGATCCTCATTGATTGTTCTGCAGTAATCGGTACCAAACTGGCTCCTCTTCCTTAATTAATGTGGGGAGTGGTGTTTCACTGCCTGCATGTTATTTTCTTCTGCTTTTTCACCATACTCAAGTGACACACGCGCGCAAACGCACTCTCTTTATCACACACATGGGTACACGCAATACACATTCACATATACATACATAATCACATGCAGATACGCATACACTCATGCAAGCATGCATTTACCTGCTGACGTGTGGCTAGATGAGCAGGGACGTGGGGGATAAAAAGCGCCGGGGAATGAGGGGCCACATGGAAGTTGGAGAAGTCTGGCAATTGCAAAGCTTGTGGCAAGGTCCAATCCTGGCAAGAGGCATCCCAGGAGCTGCTGCGAAGCTGGCTGCATACCTGAGAGTGATGAGGGAGGAGGAGACACAAGTGGGGCAAAAAAGATTGAACTGAGAGTGATGAGGGAGGAGGAGACACAAGTTGGGCAAAAAAGATCGAAGCTGGCTGCATACCTGAGAGTGATGAGGGAGGAGACAAATGGGACAAAAAGATCGAAGGAGGCGTTCCGTTCTGACTGCCCTTTTCAAGCTACTGAATGCACGGCACGGCATGAACTCTGTGCTTATTTAATCTCTATCTGTGTGTATGATACAGTTGTACACAATCGTACAAACCCACACGCACACACATATACACACACCTGTAAGGTTCAATACGTCGTCTAAGGACCTTTCCTAGAGCAAAGACATATGTTTGATCACCTGTGTAGTTAGCAAGGTGCCGGAGGGGGGTTGGAGGCCAGCAGTCTTGCACCACTTCAAGGCAGCTTCCGCCACCTTCTGGCACATACGGGCCTCTTGCTCTGGGTCTTGCTCACTTCCCTAAGTATGGTTTGTCACAGATGTGGGGAGATGTGCAGAAACAATTGTGCCAGACTCAACAGAGTAATCATGGGGAGCAACGCAGGAATATGGGAAGACTTTTTTTAAAATCATTATGGCACAGAGCGTTGACTGCTTGGCCCATGCACGTACCTCATCTTCTTCACCGTTTAGCGTGGGTTCAAACAGCTCAAGTGAAAGGATAAGGGAGCCCTTCCTCACGGCCACGTCCAGAGTGCAACTCGGCATCCTGCACAGGACACGAAGAGGGGGGGGATGAATCTGATGCATGCAGTCTACGAGAACCAGCCTGCTTCCGCAATATATCAGCAAGCTTGCTAAGACCTTTTAGTGCATACATCCAAAGTGACACATGGCATTTTATAAACACAGGCAGCAAAACAGAGTTACTCCTAGCACAAGAGTGTGTACACCGTTCGCTTGCCAATGGTGTTTACGACCTCCGATATGTGACTCAACAACAAGCCATGTGCAACAAATGCATTAGCTCACAGAGTTTGCATCCCTCCACGGTTGCAGATACTAGATCAGCGCTGGCAGTCCAATTTACACCAAAGCGCGAATGTATGCACAGAATGTGCAACGTCAAGCCCTTTCATGCCATTCCACACGCAAGCAGGCATAGTAGTACAACACGGCAAGCCCGCAGTGAATCTGAACATGCATGCAAGTCTAAAACCAGAGACAGCCGACCACATGAGCCTTACGCGAGGAGCAGGACTTGGCGGAGTAGGTCAATGGCACCAGCTTTGAGGTCATCGGGCCCAATGCTGCCATGTAATTTGAGGAAGGCCTGCACACAAAGGGGGAGGAAGAGTTAGTGAGAGGAAGGCGAGCAGCGGAGCTGACAATTAAGGGAAGGGGGCAAACAACGGAGCAGGATTGGGAAGAGAGGGGATATATAGGGTTTATATATCGGTGGGGGATAGGTTGAAGGAGCGGGCAAATGGCAGAGCTGATAAAGGAAGACGGACTAAAACTGGGGAGAGTAGGTCAGTGAGAGGGGGTGGAGGTCCGAACAAATTAGGGGAGAGGAACAAAAATGCTGGAGCATTTGAAATGGTGGGGGGTGTTGCAAATAAGCGCCTTCCAAAAGGTGTGGGCGTGACCAAATGTATCAATAGCCCCTTTGTTCTTGCGCATGACGTGCCATGGACATAAAAAGCATATGGCTTGCACATGGATACACAAACACACATACACAAACAGGCCACATAACATGCAAGTCTTGACAAAACCAAGCTTTGTCGAGAAACGGATCAGCGGTTCAATGTGCGTCCTCCACTTTTGAAGACCTTTGCCCACTGAGAGATTGTGAGCTCAAGCATCTGTACTTATGCATCTTTACATGGGAAATGGCTTGTGGGTGAAGTTTGGGGTGCCCGTGCTGTTACTTGCTTGACGAGGGAGTGGTGTCAAGGCCTGTTGTGACAAGTGTGCGTTCAGCTATGTCATCGTTAGGGTTGGCCAGAACCGTATATGTACACTGTATATGACCGTATGTATGGTAATTTCCCTGCCAAAAACACCGTACATACACCTTATATACGTATGTATGTAGTATGTATGGTTTGGGCCAATTTAGTCATCGTGCACTATGTGTTGCCGTAACCTGCAACCCTACCCACTCATGACATCTCTCCTTTGGCCTATTCCTTCCCCAAAGCTTTCCACCCACTGTGCCAAACACTCACACCTGCATCCTACCCTTCTCCCATTGCATTGCACATTGCACCCCAACTGTAAGCACGCACAACGAGTCGCCCCTCACCAACTCAACGCACATCACACAACCGCCCTTGCACCAAGCTTTTTTGAACATTTGATCTGCTTACCCAAGATCATCCAAAGTGTTGGATACCACCCAATCATGCATGACTACACACCACCCACTACCCACCACCAGCACCGTTGCACACAACCCAACTGCCCTCTCACCACCCATGAATTCACACCACCCATAAATTCTCACCCGCGTCCTTCGCACAAGCAACCTGGAGCATGGTCTCCCAATAGGAGCTGACACCTCGGGCTCATAATATTCCGCAAATTCATGTCCCGGTGTTGGAGGAGCTGCAGCACACTGCTCCTGTTGCTGCTTGCTTGCGCTGGCTTCCCCTCCACCTAAACTCGACGCAGTGTTAAGCCAGGCCTGCACAGAGGTGCAAGTACATATATTTCATGCAATTGTATGTATCTTTTATGACATATTTTTTATGTGTGTATGTAGGTTCTCATTTATATATATAATATAAATATATATAAATTGGAAAAACCAATCGAAAGTTCAGGTAGCAAACTGGACGAGTGTCGAGAATCCACCAGCACCATCAATTTTCAATGTGCGCAGGGATCCAGGCTGACAAGAAGGTCTAAATTGAGGTCATAGCAGGCGGAACATATGTGGCATTGCTGCCCCTGCACGTTGTGATGCTCCACACTCCATCAGCAATGCTGACTGCTCACATATTGCTGTGGTAGGTCGCTCACACAATGCACGTGATGATTGCTCACATTGCTCACATTGCTCACACAGCACAGGCACACGTCTCATTCCAAAGGAAGCTGTTTCTAACGATCACGAGAATTGTTATGGCAGGAGGCCAACGTCATGACAAGCCCACCATTTTATCTTCAGTGACGTCACCATGGCAAGAAGTCCACCTCTAATCTTATAATTGTACAAGCAGTTCCGAGACAACCATTCTATTTTAATCCAGCAATCTGTGCCACTGTGGCCTGCCGCTGTGCGCGCGCTTTGATTGATGTGCCACTGTGCGCGCGCTTTGATTGATGTGGCTGTTCATTGAATAGTACTGACAAACAGCTGGTCAAAATAATGTGAATTGATCCTGACAAGGCCTCTGCTTGGCGTCTGTGTGCTTGTGTTTAAGTGTACAGTGTGGGATAGCCCAACACACGTCTTCAAAGGTAAAAGGTATAATGTATAACGACATAACGACGCACTCAGGCAGATGCTGTATGACTTTAAAATCAAAGATAGATAGGAGAATAAGGATTGCTGCAAGAACTGATGCCTTTTTCCACCTGCACAGCCATCCTTACCTGTACATACGTCCTGCATCTTGATTGGCATTGAGGTGTTTCGGCACCTTTCCCTCTCTCCAGTGCCCTGCCTTGCAGACAAAGTGAGGAGCTTGTAGAGGAAGAGGAGTTGCCTAGGGCTTTTAGGGCCTGGTGCCGTAGGCGAAAGCTGCTGGTGGCGCCTTTCTCCCCATCTGCAAAAACCCTCTTCATGCTCCCTTGAGCAAGGGGCTTGGCATGCTGTGGCATAAAATCCTTTGCATCCTCAAGTTTGCGCCTGTGCACTTTGTAGCTAGCTTCAATTTTGCGCTGGACAAAGGAGTAGCCAACGTAAACGACCAGGTGCACCGCAAGCGCCTGCAGGGGTTCAACATTGAGTGGGTGTTCAGCATCTTGGCACACACATGCACACACAGACATGCTTACACAAAGAGAACATTAACACATGTACACAATCACGCGCATGGAGAAAACATGCACATACATACATTAATATTTAACACATACACAAGTGAGCACGCACATACCCACGCATGCATGCATGCACATGAACATACGCGCACACGCGCACACACAAGGTTCACCCAACAGCTCTTGCTCTTTTCCCTAGCGCTTACCCGTAGAATGGCCATTGGGACACTGTGCGAAACGATGCGGACGTAGTAAGGCACGAGGCTCAGGACATCCATGGCCTGGAACAGGAGGTTTGGAACCGTCCTTGAGTTTAGAGATGTCTGCAAGCACCAGAGATAGTGCGCAGTACACGTTGTAACTAAGAACTAAGGCACGGAACAGTGCAAGCGACAGTGGCTGTGATGGGCGGACCCTTTTGTGCACTTTTGCGCGAGGTGGCTTGTGCCCATCATGTGAGTAGTCGTCGTCAAAATGACTGACCAGGGCCCATGTGCACCACGCACCAGCTGAGGAACAACCACAGAGTTGCTCAGAAAGTCCAGTCCCATCTTGGATTCCAGCACCTACTCCAGCACAGAGCAAGGAAGATAAAAGGGATAAATGTTTGAAGTGCGCATCTGTGGTGCATGCAAGTTAGTTTGTGCAAAGGAACCACAGGCTTTGGTTTCATCAGATACTTTCTCACCAGCATCTTAGGGACTATTTAGACCGTCTCCAGCCCAACATTGACTGTGTATAACTGTGAAGGTGGTGTGCGCACGCGCGTGTGTGTGTGTGTGTGTGTGTGTGTGTGTGTGTGTGTGTGTGTGTGTGTATGTGTGTGCGTGTCGTGCGTGTGTGCATGTGTGTGTGCGTGTCGTGCGTGTGTGTGTGTATGTGTCTATGCTAGTGTATGTGTCTATGCATGTGCATGTGTGTTTTCTGTGTCTATGTGTGTGCATGCGCGTGTGCAAGTATGTGTGTGTGTGTGTGTGTGTGTGTGTGTGTGTGTGTGTGAGTGAGTGTGTGTGTGTGTGCGCTCACCGCTTAACAAATGTCAAAAAGCCTAGTTAGGCCTGGCGTGAAAGCCTAGTTAGGCCTGGCGTGAAAAGTAGACGTTTTTAACGGTCATACCGAGTAACCTCGGTATTTCAGTCTATTTCATGCTTAACTAGCTGATTAAACAGCTAAAGACAATTCTCAGAGGTGTTAGGCAGCGAACCTGGTATTTCGCGCGCTTGAAGAGCCCTGATAACCAAAAATGTAAAAACTTTGTATTTTTAAATGGAAAGCCAGCGGTAAGTGGATTAGAATAGCTCATGCAAGCACACACACACACACACACACACACACACACACACACACACACACAGACGCACACACGCACATACACACACAAACACACACGTACACACCCACGCACACGCAAACACACACACGCACACACATACACACACGCGCGCACACACACACACACACAAACACACACACACTCTCACACACACACACACACACACACACACACACACACACACACAC
>Ga0307963_1000417_pt1 | contig 28112 bp, 31 predicted proteins | sample OrgLakmetagen594_FD_201829 | JGI IMG/M metagenome (GOLD analysis project Ga0307963, IMG submission 201829) | Saline water microbial communities from Organic Lake, Antarctica - #594 | ecosystem: Environmental > Aquatic > Non-marine Saline and Alkaline > Saline | place: Antarctica: Organic Lake... | reverse complement strand
AGGGGGAGAGGGAGAGGGAGAGGGAGTCAACTCATATATGCTGAAAAGTAACCGAGGCAGTAAGATGAGCAATGCTTGTGCTTGGTGACTCGTTCAGTCTTCATACTGCTTGCTGAAGTGTCATTTGAAAACAAGCCTGCTCGTCTTCCGTTGTTACACCCAGTTTATTCAGACGCACATCCCCCGACTTCAATATCTTCCACCTGCAGCGATTTGCTGAGCGCAAGGGGTGGGCACCTGGAGAGAGGCTGCACATGATCAGCTTGGGTCAGGGTCAAGGTCCCATTGCTGAGATGCTCATGCACCAAGCAGCCAAGGCAGGAGACTGGGTGTGCTTGCAGGTATGGCCGCAGCTTGCTGTTCCTGCCACCTTGCTATTCCTGTCACCTTGCTGTTCCTGCCATTTTGCTGTTTCCGTCAAAGCACGTATATCAAGGGTATAAGGAGCAGTTAACGCACGCAATAACACAGTAATGTGACAAACCTCGTGGTTATATGAGTAGATCTAGGCTCTATCATACTGAGGTGCTCTTGTGCCAAGCATCCAGTACAGGAGCTGGGTATCCATATCATAGCCCTGCATTTCATGTAATATTGTTTTGGCGTTACTTATATAAATGGCCTTGAAACATGCCTTTGAAGCGTGCCCTTGACCGGGCCACTGATGCAAAACGCTCAGCAATCGATTTATGACACGCTTAATCTCACCCATGTACCGCATCATAAATACATACGCATACAAACACACGCACAGAACTGCCACCTCGCTTCCTCCTGGATGCTGCGGCTAGGCGAGCTCGTAGAAGAGCTGGGCAGGCAAGACAACGAAGCAGTGCACCCAGATTTCAGGCTGTGGCTCACCTCTATGCCCTCGCCAGTTTTCCCAGTCTTGGTGCTGCAGGTGTGTTATTCTTAACAACAATGTGCAGTGTTGTTTGCCCTGCTTGTGCAGGGAGTTGCTATTTCATCAACTTGGCATTCGTGCGTTCTTAAATGTGAGCACTTAAATGCACTCCTACGTCTCTGACGTGCCTACACCTGTATATTCAAAAATGCACACTCACCACGTAACGACACCCATAGAACGGCATCAAGCTCACCAATGAGCCCCCAAAGGGTGTGCGAGCAAACGTGGCACGCAACTACGGGGCCATGGATCAAGAGATGATGGACTCGTGCCCTTCAAAGCCCGAGGAGTGGCGCAAGCTGCTCTTCTCCCTATCATTCTTCCATGCAGTCGTTCAGGTATGTGTAGATGCATATGCAGTATGTGCTTGCATTACTTTGTGCATTATAAGATGCAAGCGCAAAGAGCTTGTTTTCATCTTTCTGTTTGTGCCTCACCAGATATGCACGCCAAATCAGCCTGCCTTCGTTGCTTCTATCTAATGCATAGCTTTCATGGCAATGCCTTGACGCATGCTGTGCTGCAATTCATACCTTTGTGCGGCGCAGGAACGGCGGAAGTTTGGACCTCTGGGCTGGAATATCAAGTACGAGTTCAACGCGAGTGATTTGGAGTGCTCCATGATGACGCTGCGCATGTTTTTATTGGAACAGGTGTGTTGGTGTGTATGTGCTTGCATGTCAGTAAGTGTGTTTGACATGAATGTGTGTGTGTGCACGCGTGTGTGTGTGTGTGAGATGTAAGAACAAGAATTTGTATCTTCTATCAGACTAAACCTCCAGACATACCCTCTCTGCCATCTTTGGCAGCTTTCAAACACTGCTGCATGTTTTGGCATGTTCTGCAAGAAGTAGTAACTCCGTGCAACCCTACTGATTTAAGTGAGGTATTCAGGTGGTTGTAGACCTTCACATTACTTGGCCACTCGCAAATTGCAGGAGACGGTGCCTTGGCCTGCCCTGGAGTATGTCATCGGCCAAATTAATTACGGGGGCAGAGTGATGGATGACCTCGACCGAAGGTGAGCTTGAAACCGGTATTGGTCAGACTATTTGAGCTTGGCTACGGTATTGGCCAAATTATTTATGGGGGCAGAGTGATGGACGACATTGACTGAAGGTGGGCTGTCTTTGCAACAAGCACACTCTTTCCCCATGCAAACATAATCCTCTGCCATTTTATGGGTCAGAGACATTGTTGTTTGACCGTACAGCCTTCTGTTCTTTGCCCGAACTCCCTCCCTCGACAGTAATCTACACCTCTTACTTGTGCTGCAGCAGGACCTCAGATACCTCAGATATGGCAGCCACCATTTGAGCATGCTCTCTTTCAAATATTTGCTCAAAGCTCCTCCCCCCAACCTGACCTGTGTTGCAGGTGTCTAATGTCCATCTTGAGGCAGTACATGGCCCCACATGTCTTGGACGATGCATACAAGATAACCCCCAACAGTGCTCGCTACTTTATACCCCCTGATGGTGAGAACTCGGCCCCTGGGAAAGAAGGACTACTGCTCAGCTGGATGATTATAGGATCTGCTGAGCTGACACCTCATGTTTCGTCTTTTTCGACCTTTGCTGGTTATTGTTTGAGCCAGATTTCCTCAGGGCCTCTCTCGATGGTCGAGCAGCTCACTGCAGCTTGCTTCTGGCAGAGTCGAGACACATCAACATTTTTCTTGGTCGATGTGCCTGATCACAGACCCTCCCCCCATTGCTTACCAAGATGCCTAATCAAGATGCCTGATCACAGACCCTCCCCTCGTTGCTTACCAAGACAATGCTCCTTTTACATAACTAGTTGAGGGAGACTTTGCTTCAATGCCTGTCATATACGTACCTTTGTGCAAAATAAAAACACCAACTCTAAACCTTACACCCTGGCCCTGCATCCAACCCCAGCTTCTGCTCCCTCAATGTCAGTGCTGTACCCGCCTACTCTCAGACATGCGACTTACAACTACGAAAGCTTCAGCTATTTTCGAAAAGCTGCAACTGGCACTTACGCAAGCCTTGACTGCGTCTATGACCAAAACATGCAGGCCCTCTTGAGTCATATCAAGCCTACCTATCAGGCTTGCCAGCCATTGAGGAGCCTGACGTGTTTGGTATGCACCCCAACGCTAACATCAGCTTCCAGCTCAACGAGACACGGAGGCTGGTGGATGCCATCGTTTTGATGCAGGTTTGTGTATATGTTTAAGAATGTGCTGTTTGGAAATGCAGGTGAATAGGTAGTATGTAGGCGTATGTCAGGGGTACGAGGGTCAGAGAGAAAACAGGTGCAAACCCAAGAGGATATGGGATTTACGTTTGCTTGTATGGGTGATGCTGTACCAAGAGCGGTTTGATTAATCGAGTCTCCACCTAGATTCTGGCTTATAGCATGCTCAATGCCATTACAGGCACCTTGCTTCAGCCACCTGTACCACTGCAAAAAAAAAATACTCTCTCTCTCTCTCTCACACACACACACACACATACACACACACACACACACATACACACACAAAAGGGTAATGCGCCTCAAAGTGGGTGCGCACACCTGCTTCACTGCAACAGGTGACTCTTCTGTTAGCTCGTCTTCACATATCTCACGTACTGGCACTCATGCACACGATGATATACACGCCACCACCTCCTGCAGCCGCGCATGTCAAGTGGCAGCTCCAGCCAGGGCAGCGTGGATGACACGGTTGCATCCCTTGCGTCGCACATGGAGGCCCAGCTGCCAGCCCAACTGGATAGGGGAGCCTGCGCACAGGGCCTGTTCGACCGCACACCAGAGGGCCAACTCAACTCTTTGAGTGTGGTGCTGGGACAGGAGATGGACAGGTGAGTGGGTGTAGGCTGTTGCTTTGGTGGGCTTGTTTGCCGTTGTTGGAGGAGGGGGGGGAGGGAGAGTGCTGTTTGTGTGTTTGTGGTTCTGTTTTTGTGCTGTGGGATTTTGTGTTTTTGCTTTACAGCTAGTAGAATGCTGCACCTTTGCTCTATAGCTCATAAACCAGTCCCTCTTTTTCTGCTCTTTTTTGCCTATTATCAGCACTCATACCTCTAGAAAGCTAGCCATTCATGCGCACACAGGTAAAACTTGCGTCGACAACTGTGCATTCCTCTTCTTAGCCTGCTTGCAACAACTTCTTCGTTTTGCTACGATGCGTCTGCAGATTCAACCGTTTAACACGTGTGCTGGGCAGCAGTTTAGCAGAGCTTCAAAAAGCCATCAAGGGATTGGTGGTCATGAGCGCTGAACTAGAGGCCATGTACCATAGTCTGACAAACAACCAGGTGTGACCGCATTCTTTATCCTTAAAACAGAGAAGGAAATGATCGGTTTCATAACATTTAGATTAGATACAGAGCCAGGAATAAACAGGAAAACCCCCTCTGTTACTGACTTGGCCAGGGCCAGGGCCATACACATTACTGTCATAATTGAAGTTAACGATAACTGTGAGGCACACAGACACACTCACACACTTTCTCATACGACACCACGCAAACCCTGTTCTCATGCAGGTGCCTGCTCTCTGGTCAAATGTGGCCTACCCATCCCTCAAGCCCTTAGCCTCTTGGTTCCAGGACTTCCACTTGCGCTTGGCATTCATGCGAAAGTGGCTGCAAGAGGGTGTCCCCAAGTGCTTCTGGCTGCCTGGATTCTTCTTCCCTCAGGTAACCGGCATACGTCAGGAGTTGCTGTTAGCACACAGCAGCGTCCTGCTCTGTCACGTGTTTCCCATGCCTACTGCTGTCCTTTGCTAGCTGTAGTCTGCTGGACCGTGAGTATGCTTGTTTTTACATTAGAGCAAAACACATCCTAGCATATTATAAGGGACATTCATGTTTACGTCATGAGGAACACATAAAAATCGTCCGCGCAAACTTGCACGCAGGGATTCATGACAGGCGTTTTACAGATGCACGCTCGAAAGTACTCCATCCCCATTGACACCTTAGGCTTTGGCTTCTCTGTGATGGAGGCGCGCAATGGCAGCGAAGTAGGCAAACCCCCTCAGGTGAGGACCTCAGATGTGTGAACTAAACAGCATTGACTACTATTGTTGAATATTGAAAGGCACACTCTAACTCAGTCTTATACACATACGCATGTACACACATGCACGTATGCACGCATTTACACACATACACATTTTTCTGGAGAGAGGCAAATTTGAGTTGCAGCGGTGCCCCAACATGTCCAATTTTAACCTCTTATGTTCTGACAAGGACCGCGTACTACCTCTGATCCAAGACTTGTTCAATCCTAGTTTTTTTTGTGAATGGCTCAATTGACTTCTCTCTAATTTCATCGCACACTGCAACTGCAATCTTCCATGCACCACTACCACATATTTTTCTTTTATCCTCCCCCTGCTCGACTGCTTTCTTGCTTGCTTACTATAATTGCATTATCAGGACGGCGTTTTGATAGATGGGCTGTGGCTTGATGGTGCTCAGTGGCGCCCCCCTACAGTTCCTTGGAAAAGGGGAGGGGCTAATGCCTCAGACAGCAATAACGCTGCACAAAATAGGGGTGAGTGGTCACAGTGGCGTGAGGGTGCACATTTACTTGCCAATTTACATGGTGGTATTCTCTGGGCATTTAAACGGCATTTTGCATTGAAGAAGGAGGACTTATTTTGACAGCAGGTCGATAGTTCCTGCTCAAGATAGGGAATAATGGCATACCAAGATGGTAACAATGCCATCATGTCTATAAATATGGGAGGGAGGGAGGGGGGGTAGGTGTGCGCGTGCTTACTGTTTGAGCACATCTTTATGCTTTTGTAGAAGGGCTTCTGTTTTGGTATCCTGACGAATGTAATTGATCTTAACTCACTTTCCGTTTTGTTGCAGGGTATCTTGATGAAAGTGCGCCAGGAATCATGCAAGCACCTCTGCCGGTAGTACATTTCAACCCGTTGCAAGGGACTGAGGTGAGATGAGCATTTTTGACCCAGCAGTAACAGTAACCGAACTTGCTTCTGGGGCCTACTCGAGGCCACAAATAGATTGGTGTGTACTTTTTTATGCAGCATGGATCTTTTAATAGATAGAGAATGGTGAATTTGGGATGGGAGAGCAGACTGATTTTTTCATGACCACTTCAGATTATCTTGGTAGCCGGAGTAGGTGTTCCCAGCTCAAGGATTGGCGTGAACGGTCGGCAAACCTCAGCAGGTCACTGAGACCTTATATTTGGTCATTGCGGCTGTGTGACTTACTATGAGTGTCTACGTCTCTGCCCATCACAGGTGCACCCTGCTGGGCACTATGCTTGCCCGCTGTACAAGACGGCAGAGCGTGCAGGGGTACTGTCCACTACAGGGCAGTCCACTAATTATGTGCTCAGCGTGGCTTTGCCTATGCGGCCAGGCACAAGCGAAGACTTTTGGGTGTTGCAAGGGGTTGCGCTCCTTACAATGCTCAATGATTAGGAGCCGGAATAGATGAGCACTGTTTGGGTACTTGCTATTTGGATGTAGCATTGTTTTTTGAAAATGATTGATTGTATTTTTGCTTGCGCTCAATGATCTAATGTGAACAATCATGTTCGCATTCATACAAATGTGTCCCCATCATACGGCAGGAACGCAGAACGTAGTAGTTCTATTGCTGAACTCATAAGTTTGCTAGGGTTCCCATTATCTGTTAATGTAAAGGCCTTGAAATTATAAAAGGCGGATTAATCATCACATTCAGGCTTTCCTGCTTATGGTTGAAACAGCCTTACATATAGGGATATCATCCTTACTTTAATTTGGATTACGATGACCTTTAGCCTGGTATGGCTGCTCAACTTATAAGGATCCTCAAGAAAGTTATAGATCTGCACTAGAAAACGCGTCGTGAAAATAGCATATCTGAATGGTGCTGTTGAGAAACTAAATCCACTAAATCCTTGGTATCATATTAAGCAATGTTATCATATATAAGATGGCGTGGATGATCTGTGCGCATGCAAAGTAAAATGACGTGTTCCTCATCATGAACATGATCCGTGCTATCACGTAAGACAAACACGAGATCTCCGGCTGAGCCTGCCTTTACAACGGAAGGAAACACCAACACAGGCGCATGGCCTACCTTAGACCTAGACAAATGGGATGCATTAATTGGAAGGGAGATTTAAAGCAAGCACAACCTCTGGCGCAGCACTCTAACAGCCATGATTCGTGAAAATGTACATAATTTTGAAAGGTGCCTCCCCTATTTACGTAGAATATCACAGGCGCTCAGCAGTGGCACTTGTAACTAGCCTAGAGGAACCTTCTGATCGCCACCGCTCTGTGACAATTATTCTCCTCACCAGATTTCCCACTTAAAACACCTTACTACGAAATTCCTGTCCACAAGAGAAGGAACGTCGTTACCACTTAAGAGGCAACTCAACCTCCATATGCGAGCGCGCCAACTAGGCTGCATCCACGTCAGTAACCTACATCTAGTTCTGAAAGGGAAATATGTATTCCTAGATGATTTCAAACTTGCTTATCTCAGAAGTCACTTCCGCCCGCACCCCACCCACCCCACAATGATCACCCTCATTAACTGCACCCTCATTAACTGCACCTTTTTTGTCTGCCGGTAAAGGAGTTTTATGGTACTCGGTACCAAAATGGCTTACTTTTTCTTAATCAATGTGGGGTGTGGTTTTACTGCAGCTTTAAAATAAGTACTCCCGAGTATTCAAAAAGCACATTGTAGCACTTAAGGGGCTTGCAGCCATTGCCAACATGCCAGATACAAGAGGAGCCCATGTGTGTACCTTCTTAAGAGCGCAATACCTTTATACACGAACAGCAGTGCATTCCTTGTGAAGATTGTTGAACAAACTTCGATGCATCTTGGCTGCAAGATGCTGTTGGTTCCAAGGCAGACACAAAGAGTCGAATATCGATTGAACAAGTCCTTGGTTTTGATTGTGCTTTGCTGTGTGAGGTGTTAAAAGAGCAAGACATACAATGGGAAGTGCCTGCTAATTTGCATAATATCTGACTTCAGTTTCGTTCTGTATACCCAATTATTACAGTCTAAGCCAGGCAAGTGCTGGTTCAGAGTTCATCTAGCAGCAGGGCCCGCAGCAAAAGAGTGATGAACCAGGCCATGTTTGATGTTCCAGACCCTCGTTGTGCATGTGCTGCTCCTCACACATGAGTATACATATAATGTATTTGCCTCCCTCATTCTTGGTATCCTCGTTGCGACAGTCCCATGTTATTTTTGTGCCCAAAACGAAACCCTCTTAAATTTATTGCGGTCGGTTGGTCCTGGCAGATGCTTGATTGTCTACTGATATTTATTAGTGCTGCAATGTCACAAACAACGTTGCGCCTTTTTTCCCTTTCCGTTTTTTTTGTAGGTGCTACAAGTCTGGTGCTACAACAAGGAATATCACATTTAATATTTTACATACGCATCCTAGCAGTCGCACGCTTTGACTGAAGGCCTTTTTATGTAAACCTTGTAATGGACGCGTCGTTGTTGACTGGCTGACGAGGACCAGACACAGGCCAATCAGCTGAAGGGTTTTTCTGTAGGTGCTACAAGTCTGGTACAACAACTGTTATCTTATGAGTTCAGTGTGAAACACCTGAACTCAAGTTCTTGAAGTGTAGCATAAAGTGAGATGATCTGTTTTTTTTACTCCTTGGTGTTAATGACAGAGCTCTATTCATTTCACGAAGCAAGCGAAATATAACTCATTTTTATATGTTTTACAAACGCAGCCTAGCAGTTGCACGTTTTGACTGATAGCTTAATTGTAACCATTGTAACCGTTGTACTTTCTTAAGCCAAGCCGATAACTAGCTTACTGTTTCCTCCATGAACTAATCGCTTTTAATGAGCAGGCTAGCAGCCGCACTTCTTGACTGAAGGCCTTTTTTGTAAACCTTGTAAACCTTGTAAACCTTGTAAACCTTTTAAGCCTGTAAAAGCTTTTTTGGACCTAATTATAACAGTCACTTCTTGTACTGGGGCCTTGTCCACGTTAACTGTCATTTTTTCTTATCCAGAGGACTGCTCCCAGCGATCGGTCACGACGAATCATGGCACCAGCTTAAGCATGGATTGCAAGTTTGGTTTTTTGCTAATGCGTCGGCAACTGACCTAGCAATTTATGTAGTTTGATATGGTAAGAGAAGCATCCACTTGTGATGTCATTTACTGCTTTCTATGTACACAGTCTGTTTACAGTTGAGACTGCATGTCAAATGGATAGGGAACAACTGCATTGCACAAAACTTTTGATCTGGCAGTAGCAGTTTCAAGCAGCTAGAAAATTTGCATGAAACTAGCATCTGATCTAATCCAAGTGCCAAACAATTAACGCTGTCTCTAAATTGTCTCCAATCAACGTGCTCAGATAATTACATGTAGTGGCACAACTTTAAAACTGCAGAATCTCACATGACAGGTACGTTCACTGTGCCAGTCCTCTTAGCTCCATCGGCCTTGCGCATCTCTGCGAGCGTACATTTAAAAGCGACATCACATAAGCCCCTAGATAAATCTACTACTACTGCTATGCAAGTGAGGTAGGTGTATGAGCCATACACAATAAAAATAAACACAGCAAATCTGGGGCGAAATATACAAACTTGTGCATCAAAGAGTAACCAGCTAGGTTGGCACTCACCGATGCGCATGACACCGTTCTTTACATTTGCTGATGTTGCGCCTTCGGTCTGCAAATCAGCATCGGCAGGTAGGCGGATGCTACGCACAAAGGACACAAATGTGCGCCCGGCGGACTTCGCTCCAGCCTGCAAAGCAAGGCGATAGATAAGACAGCAGGGTTCAGTAAATGCACACTGAGACGGTTTTGAGTTATCCCAAACAGAGCAATTGGGAGAGAGCTGAATTCAAAGATGGCAAGATGGGAAAAGGTCGAACTAAAAGAATCAGAATTGGGCTACTAGCCATAAATTATTATCTATCTCAAATACACGTCTGTGCTCAAGGGGCCTTAGTAGCAACTACCTCAGGGGCAGCTTGCTCCTCGGGAGTCAGCTCTTCTTGCCTCTGCCCAGTGATCGTGAGCATCCTGGTGTCGGGCTCCATGGTCACCTGCAAGCGCACGGTCGTGATCTAAGACCCCTCCTCTGTAATCTGTAGTGCATCTTCAAAGGTGTACATAGCATTGCAAGTACTTGCAGGGGATTGTCAAAAGATGCTTGACACACTTCTCCAACTGATGCAACGCTGGAGGCAAGGAAAACGAGCAGCCTGTTGACTCTGCAAGTCCTGAAGATCCCCCCACCTTGACATCCTGCGGACCCAGGCCTGGCATCTCACAACTGAACACATAGGAGTTGTCCTTCTCTTCCATCTGCAGCGGCATTACCCGTCTGATGATCTGAAAGGCACGTGTGTGGGGAGGGAGGAGGGAAGTTAGGAGCACAGTGTGACTGTGAACAGGGTGGCAAGTGGGCGGCGTTCTCTTTGTCTGTAGTGCACGGAATGTGCAAAGGCACTCTTACTCGCTTAAAGGTCAGGCTCTCTTTCGTTGCGCACAAGTCAACTCTAACGCACTCACATTAGGGGTGATGTCCTCGTCAGGCATGAATGGATCTGTGGCCAGGAGGGACTGGAACGGGTCCCTCATCCCAAAGCCTCCCATCATGGTGTCCATCTCCCTACGGGCCATGTCCATGGCATCACTGATCCTCCTGTTGACAGAGAATTGTTAGGTTAGACCAAGAGGTTGGATGATGAGGGTGCTTTCAGAGGGTTGTCTGCCCAACGAATTGATGCGCAATGTACCTCACGTACATGTCAGCAGGTCATTGCCGCAATTGTGTCCTACCGCAAGAGGGTTAGGGTGAAGAGAGTTTGATCAGAGAGTACAAATAGGTTTGATGCACTGCAAGCAATGATTTATTGGTCACTGTGTTGTACTTCAGCACTCTCTGATCGAACGGACTCTGGCTCCAAATATGGAAAAATTGCTGAATGCTAAATAGCTATTGTAAAACTTCACTGCATCGAGGCATTTTGTTGTGGTGCAGGGATTTAAGGTGGTACGTGCACACAATTTGATTGAGCCCATTGAGGAAGAATCCGCATACCTGAATGAGGGAGGCAGCATGGAGCCCATCATTAGATCGTCATCGGCCATGCGCCTGCGCAAACCCTGCTGCTGCTGCTGTTGCTGCTGTTGTGTGGGCATGGTGGGCTGTTGCTTCTCGATGCCGACATTGCTGGACCCCTGCTGGTCATTGGAGGGGATGATCTGTGGGTTCACTTATTACTCACTCATAATTCCTCTACAACGCATCTATCTCTCACGCACCTCTTGCTGCTTTGCCTTGGTGGTCACCAGTCCACGAATGTGGGGAGAGGCTCGTGCAGAAGAAAGGGCAATGGGAAGACGTGCGCCACGGAGAGCAAACAGCATTGTTGCTTTGCCACAGTTAATATTAAGTATATCAAATTGAACTGAATTATTTTGACGTAGGAAAAATTCTCGAAGAGTCTGGAGTCTCCCGTCGGTCTCCTGCTGAAAAGGCTTGTCGATATCCCAACATAACTATGAGAACGGCTAAAAGTGCAGCAATTTACGATATGTATGTTTTTTGCGAAACTCCAATTATGGATATGTTTGGATCTTGCATTAGGCCAATGATTTTCATGGGCTTTAAAGCAAATATCTCGATTATGGTAAAGGTAGGACTCTGGCTGAGAGCCCTTCCTTTATTCCTTTATTAGCACGGTGGTGTTTTCCAGCGTAGACTTTGACTTTTTTCAGGTGATCCGCTGACGTAGGCCTGGACAAGCTTGAGCAGTCATTAAAAAACGGCAAATAAGATTTGTAAAAAGTGAAGATGCAAGCCTTTCAGGATACTGTAGCAACCATACATCCTGGTCATAAAAGTCATGTATTCCTGCACCATGTGGAAAACATTTACAATTTCCGCACTTGTCAAAAATCACAAACACAAAAAAATTCCGGAAACTGTTGGCGTGATGTCTCCTACTCAGCCTAGCTTTTTTCTTGAGCAAAGAATTGAGATATTTATGCACTAATAATGCAGCAAACACAAATCCTTGTGCAAAGCAAGAAGTAGGCGCCGCCGATATTGCCCAACATCATCTATCAAATCCCCCCGCAAATATGTCACGTCATTCCTGTGCGATCTGCTGAAGCGTCCAGCAGCGTATTGTTCCTTGCTGGCCAGCGGGAGGGGAGGCCTATTTCTGTGTCAGCAGGGGAGGAGAGAAGCCCTAAATTATGAAAATAATAACCACGCACACATTGTATACATTAATAAGAAGCAGCATTTACACCTGCTCAAATCGGCAAACAGATCTGCTTGGCTAAAGAGCGGAGTGTTCCACAGCTGAACTTACTCTGGATGATGATGTGGAGGCTGAGCACATCTAGGTTTAAGATAGTTTTTCTGCATGTTCTCAGGTTGGCAATCAGCTTCGTCTCTTCCTTGCTCAGCAATGTAGCCGCCTGGGAAAGAACAATCAAGCAGTGTCAAAGAGTTCAAATATTTCTCAATTGTAAGGTGTGGGAGTTGACAAAAGCCAATTGCAAGAACAGCTAGCATGGCAGGAGAACGGGAGTGCCATCATAAGGCAAGCACACTTCAAGAACAAAATCGAAATGATATGGCGAATGTACTACAGCTTTAAGTTCTGCAGGTCATTTTGCCGGAATGCCACTGGTATCTGTCCGCCTTAGCATCAATTCGTACACGTCAACAACACAGCTGTTTGCAAGTAGGTATCGAATTGCGTCCACAAACCATCCATATCTTCCACATAGGAGATACCTTCCTTACACCCTTTCTCTGCACAGCACTCGTGATAACTTAACTTGCCTCCTGACAACTTTCCCCTTTCTAACACATTAAATGATGACCGGATTCACATACAAATGCCAAAAAATGGTGTGGACGTCAAACCTGGGAGCTGTTGTTAATTGAGGCTGTCAAAGGTGAGGAGGAAGCAGGATATATTGAATGGAGGGGAGCTGCAAACTTCTGGGCCATCAAAACTTCAGCCAAAAGGAGGAGCTGAGCCAAGCCTGCAGCACTTCGAGCCTACAATAAGCAATAAATGAGGAGGATACAGGCGGAGGGCATGTAATTTTTAAGCCATACATGTGGGTAGTAGGTTGTGGGATAGTGCATTTAATCAAGCATGGTTACTGTTGACATAAACGGTTGTTGACACGGCTGTTAACACAACTGGTATGACTGTGTGCGTAACAATTGATTTGTAGCAAGGGCTAGAATTATAGCAGAAGCTACATCTTGCGACACAACAAATGGCACAGGCACTCTGGCATATGAACTGAAACAGGACAATTGATGTGGTGTTCAATTAATGACAAGTTCTTTTTGTTTACAGCAAATCAAACACCTGCTCTTTAGTTTCCTAAACAGCAATAACCTGGACGTTTAGGCTGGCCCTTTTACCTGATTGTGAGCTTGATCACACAAATGACACATGGACTGTATCAATCCACGGAACTCTTGGATGATGGATGCCTGCACGGAAAGTACAAAGGGTACATAAAGAACGCACGGTATCAACACACCTTACTAAAGGTGCTCCCAAAAGCATCAGCAGTCAGCATGCACTCAAGATTTTATGCCGGCATTGTTTCACTGCCAGACTTCTTTTAATCATTCATTAAATGAAGAAAACAAATTGCAAAATGTCAGAGCGTTTTACAAACTCACACATACAAAGCACGCACCTGGAACGTAGTGTCAACAGGAACAAACAATGGCCAGTCCTTCCCACTATTAAGTGCTGCTTGTAAGGTCCTTGCAAGTGCTTTCTCAGCTACAGAAGCCACCACCTCTTGCCCAGCGAGCACCAAGCTCTCTCGCTCTAGCCAAGCAGCCATTTGAACAGTGCCATGCAAGAGAGGAAGGAGAGTTGTGCAGGTATTGCTGCTGTGGTAAGCAGCAAGCGGGTCCAGAGCGCAGTGCCTGCAAGCAATGGTAGAGAAAAAATATATACTTGTAAGCAGGCACGAAGATATGCATTCTGAATTCTAACAAAATAAAATGCAAGGGGAGAATATTCACTGATAAATGTCATTGTGCAATTGTTGTAAGGCCACATACCTCAGGTAATAAGAAACCTGAAAAGAGGCCACTTAAAAAATAGGTTACCACATTTCACCGCGTGATTCAATTCCAAAGTTTGTCCTCAGATGGAGGCCATGCATTACTTGCAGTAAGACAAAGTTGCGCATCCGTCCCTTCCATGCTTTTCTGCCTTAGTCTACATTACACCTTTGAAGGCGCAAATTCAATCAAGAAACGATGGTTCACTGATTAGTCAGTGAGTTGTACGAGAGTCATGATTGATGTGATAATTCAAGCTGGAGTACGACCGCACCTGCCAAGCTCTTCTTCCAAAACCTGGAGAAATCGCCAATTGCTGCTCGCTGATTCAGCTGCAGCAGCTGCAGTAGCAGCACTGAAATCCCACTCAGACTGATGCAGAAGCCTATGTAAAACAGCAAAACTATGTACTTTGTACCATAGCACAAAAAAAGATCAGTGCAGCGAGATATGTTCTCCTTCATTCTTGACTACAGGATACTGCAACTCAAATGTGATATTCCACTGATGAACAACAAGGCAACGTGGTTGGGGCTGCAATGGATCCTGCAACATACACAAGCAACTAGCAATCGTCAGAGGCTTACCCTTCAAGCCCTTGGAAGCTGCTGCGCACAAACTTGCTCTGGATCAAAACAAAGGAGACAAGTAGGACAAACAGGCCAGCTTTCCAGGTATGCGCTGCTGTATGGCGCGCAGCTGCAATAAATTTTTTTCCAAACCTTGCTGCTTGCACTCTCACGCCCTCAGCATTTTCAAAAGGTCCAATGCCAGAAAACGGTTGAGGGACGGTTTCGGCTGCAGGAGAAAGGGTTGGTGACTTGTTTTCTCCGGCTAGCTGAGCCTGCATGTCAAGACAAAGGACTAGTTGCCAAAAAAAGAGGCAAAACATCAGAGTAGAGTTTGCACCAAAGCAAATCCATTGATCTGCGGCGCTCCCGTCGCAGTGTAGCGTGAAGACAGCATGTTGCCCAGAAAAAGTGCAATGCCATTCAATGTCAGTGATTTGACTTCTTCAAAGGAATTGCTGACAATTTCAGCCCATGCAAACTAATGCTTCTTACCTCTACTGGTGAGGTCCCTGAGAATTGAGGTGGCTGTTGGGGTGTGAGCGATGCTTCTGCAGCCAACGGTGGTGTCTCTGACGGTGGCTCTGCAACTGCACCTTCTGCTGCTGTAGGTTGCTCTGCTGCTGCTGATAGAGGACCTGGACCTGTTAAGGAAGCTGGTGTTTTTGTTGGTGGCTCTGGAGAAGATGAATCTGCTTCTACTGCTGATGAAAAATGCACCATCTCTGATGCTGGCTGGTTTAGAGGGTTCCAAAGATGAGCTGTGGGTGTGACACTGTTGACTGAAGGAGGCGCAGGGACTGCACAGAAGAGGAAAAAGAGGGGTTGTCTTTGTAAGGGTATTGTAAGAGCCCAGCATGCAATTGTCTTTCCAGATCAGTGTATCTATTAGCAGGCCAATTAAATAGCGTGAGTCTACAAGTATCCACGAAGGTAATACCAAAAATGATTAAATCGAGGCACATAAGAAACCACATGGCCAAACCTGTTACGGTGGCTTCCTTGGCCGAAACGTCAGGCTTGATGGTGGCTCCTCCTCCCTCGTACTCACTGGGAAGATCAATGCCAGAAGACGGTTGAGGGACGGTTTCGGCTGCAGGAGAAAGGGTTGGTGACTTGTCTTCTCCAGCTTGCTGAGCCTGCGTGTTGAGACAAAGGACTAGTTGCCAAATAACGAGGCAAAACATCAGAGTAGAGTTTGCACCAAAGCAAATCCATTGATCTGCGGCGCTCTTGTCGCAGTGTAGCATGAAGACAGCATGTTGCCCAGAAAATGTACAAGGCCACTCAATGTCAGTGATTTGACTTCTTCAGAGGAATTGCTGACAAGTTCAGCCCATGCAAATTAATGCTTCTTATTATTTCAACATTTACACTGATTAACACTAAAATTCATCCTAAAGCATCAACTGCAATCATATGGGCAACCCTAACCTCAAGTCTAACAGGGCCTTGCGTGTTGGATGTTTGGTTTGTTTTGTTTGAGCCTCAAAATTCTTACCTCTACTGGTGAGGTCTCTGAGAATTGAGGTGGCTGTTGGGGTGTGAGCGACGCTTCAGCAGCCAATGGTGGTGTCTCTGACGGCGGCTCTGCAACTGCACCTTTTGCTGCTGTAGGTTGCTCTGCTGCTGATGATAGAGAATCTGGACCTGTTGATGAAGCTGGTGTTTTTGCTGGTGGCTCTGGAGAAGATGAATCTGCTTCTGCTGCTGATGGAGAATGTGACGTTTCAAGCGTGCACTGTGGAATTATTGGCAAGAAAGATGTTTCTGCTGGCGCCCCCGCCGCTGTGCTGGCTTGCTCATTAAGAGGGCTCCAAAGAGGAGCTGCGGGCGTGACGTGGTTCAACGAGGGAGGTGCACGTGTGGGAAATAAGATTGTTGCTAAGGTATGGTCATAGCATTTTAAATGATATTGCGCAAGGATGGGCGCTTAATTTCTAGCTTTAGCGCATGGTCTCATTTTAGAAGCCAAATTCCTATTTGGTGCCGAAAACGAAAAATTATAAAAAGCCACATGGCTTCATGTTAGAACCTGCTACGGCAGCTTCCTTGATGATCGCATGATTGTTATTGGCCATGCTGCTGCTGAGGTCCGAGAACTCGCTGCCAAACGCTGCATGGCTGTTGGCCCCTGCAAGGTACACCTCAGTGACTGATTTTCGGTTTTTCAGAGGAGTCAAATGAAAACATGATGATTGGACATATCTAGATTGCCAATGGGGTAGCAGCGAGGTGCGAACATGCAAGACACACCCTACACTTCCGGTGCGTGTGCAAAGACCGGCGGGCACGATCCACACCCACCGCCTGTCTGCTACAGCTCCATCTTACCCTGATCATCATCGGCATCCTCTGCTGCTTCAATCTCCTCAACGCCGCCAATCATCCCCTGGTAATGCTGATCACAAAAGCGAAAGTTGCAATCTATTAAACTGCTTTATGTTTGCGTGCCATAGGATGCAATGGGGCAGAGAGCTAAAACGTTCATACCTGAACTAAGAATTGGCCATCCTTTCCTGTTTGCTCTGGTGGCTGCTGTCCCAAACCTGCTGTATGTAATGGTGCATCTACTTCGAGTTCTGGAACCGCTTCAGATGATCGCAGATGATCGTGACTCATAATCGTGAGACGAAAAATAACTTGCTACTACCGAAATTCATTTTAAAACTCGTTAAATTTAACAAACAACTCGTTTTTTGTTGATTCCTGGGAGAAGAAACGCTCTGTTGCGCCGGAGATTTTTCAAAATAATGCAGGAGCTCTCAAGTTCATATTATATGATACTATATGTACAACCTAATGTACATTCCATTTGTCGCGTTTGTTTTTGTTTGAGTTCAAAAGTAAGTGTTGAAGACTTCACACCGTACACAGCTCAAAAAAGCAAGAGTCAATCGTTTATGCACTCAATTGACGGGTCGACGTAAAGACTTTTTGTTTAAAAAGTTCTTCAGCTCGCCCCTCTGCTTCCTCTCGGCTGCCTTGGCACGCTGCTCATTGGCAACCACCTCCTTTTCCATGTCTGCAGCACAGCTAGGATCTGACGTGGCGGCTGCATTAAAGTCTGCTTCTGCCTCTTCGTGGTTGCCCTTCAGCGAAAGAGCACGGCCCCTCCTGTCAGATGTGTGCACGACACCACAAACAATTTAATTATCAAACCTGGGCATCTCTCAGCACAAAGAGCAAGCTTCTTGCCTGCTACATTGCAATGCTTTAGAAACTTCATTAAATTTACGACTTCTACATAAATTAACAATAACGAGATAACGGGGGGTCTGACAAGAGGGGCACTGGCAGAGTGGCTGCCTCCGGAGGGCTAGGCGCAGGTTGGCATGTGTAATTCACAACCTGCAGAGGTTTCTTGTCACACCCACGCCCAATTGGTGGTAGAGACAAAGTGTGAGAATCAGTTGAGGTTGTTTTGACTAGCCTCGTTCAAAAAACTGGGATTATTGAAGATGGCGTTTACTAGTTTTGATCTTGCGTTAATCAATAGCTTGGTAATCTGCTCGGTGCTCAGCCAGATGCTTGAGTAATTTTGCCAGCCCTGAAAGGAGGGGCGCGGCAGCCGACTAGTGTTTGTCTGAGCCACAGTATAGGTATGTCAGTGTGTTAACGTGAAGCTGGAATAGAGGAGCAGTAGTAGAGAAAAATAGTTTCCTGAAGAAGTGCAGTTCCCCAAAAATTAACTGTCCCCAAGAATTGACAGTTAATTTTTGGGGAACTGCACTTCTTCAGGAACGTGTCCCCAAAAATTAACTGGCCAAAAATTAACTGTCCTACTTGATGTGCGGAGTCTTGTACTTTGCTGTGACAGTACTTTGATCCAACGCTCTCAATAGCCTCTGTACCTTATAGTTTTTCGTGGGGTTTTGGCTAGCGTGAGCGCTGGTCAAGAACCTTCCTGGATGCACGCTGACCTTAATCAGGGCAGACTCAGATGCACAACAGCTGCGTGTCCGTTCGACTTGCCTGACGTCCCGATATTCACCCGGGAAGACTTGGTCACCCTGAGTGGTCAGCTCCTGTGCCTTCAACTGCCTTGTTTTGGACAAAGGGCCGGTCAAGCACTCACCGATACAACAGCTTTGGGTTTGCTCCGTCTAGTTCAAGACCCTTGCTGGCAAAGGTCACAGCATCTGGATAGTTGCCCAAGCTGTTACAGCACAACGCCAGGTTTGACAGCACCAGCAGCTTTATCTTGTCCATCGTGTCAACCTCCTCCTATGGACAAAACAGGTGCTGAGAAGCATGAAAGCCCTCTTGGATACAAGCGCAACGCACTCCAGCACCGTCATGCATCTCTCCTCCTAACTTAGCCACGTCATTTTTCCAAAATTCAGCTGATAACTCGCAGGTCTGACCAAGATTTGAAAGGCAGACATCTATCATCATTTGCACACTCACTTGTGTCTCAAAGTCACGCGTAGAGTCCATGAGTTTCAACACCCTCATATACCGGCTCTGAGCGCTGCTGTGCTTGCCTACACGAACCTGCAAGGCATGTGGTACCCCCAAGCAAGCATTGAAACCGGTCACAAGGTCTGATTGACGTATGGTTGTCAGCTGTTGCTCAAGAGCAACAGGTTATTCTGGCTTCTAAAGGTATTGAAAAAGTGCAAGCATGCACAATATAGCTGCTGAAATTTCATCTAGAGACAGCTTTAAAAGAAAATTCTCTAAGCCGGAGCTAGACAGCATAGTTGTGCGACGACTATTGCCCTGTAACTGCTGGCTTCTACATCGTGTGTGCAGAGGTAAACAGTGTGAAATTCAGGACGCAATGACAAAGGGCGTGTGTGCTGAAGCGTAACATCCTTCCAGCGCCCACAGCTTTCTTTCAGGTGCAGCTGAAGCATGTGATTGGTCACATTAGGGATATGGTTTAGGGTCAAACCCTAATGCGAATTGCCGCTCTTACCTGCGCATTAGCTCTGGCCTTTACGCGTTCCACCAATGCAAAGCGCTCCTCCATGGGCATGACCTGCGAATATGTTGTTAAATACGTGCATACCTGCGTTTTGCAGATATCTACATTTGCAGCGCACTTTCCCATTTTACGGACCGTTTGTTGTGCAATCACAGTGTAATGGTTTGGAACGATTGGAACAGCAGCTGGTTTTAATTTCTGTCTTTGATGTGAATTGAAGCAGGCTACAGAGGGCACCATGCATACAAGTACAGCTCAGCAAATACTGCTATGTAATTCGAAGCAGGTATGAAAGAAAACGCATTGCAGACAGGGAAAACCAGTCCCCCCAAACATTCATGGAACAGAAAATAAAGAGAAACGAGGAGTAAGGGTAGAGAAGCAAGCCACTGCAATAGGTGCCAGGCACCAGCATGAAATAACACCCTCGTGTCATGACAAGAGGAAGCGTGCGCTTCCAGGCTTTTTCCACGGTAATCAGACCGTTGTACTTGAGCTATGCAGCTATCAGGCAGGTTCTAGACCAAGGAAAAAGACGCAACTAAAACACACCAACTCCCCATGCAAACACAGATACAAGCACATACACGCACACACACAGACACACCTGCCAGTGGGCTTCCTTGTCATAATCAAGCAGCTCAATTTCAAAGTCCAGCTCGTCACTTTCGCTAATACCGGGAGGCAGCTCTTGATCGCAAGTGCCATACCCGTACTTAGAGTGGCATGCACTCATACTGCCCTTGGCATGACCCTCCCCTGATGATGAGGGGGGAGGGTTGCGTATACACACAAGGGCAAGCTCTCCAGGGATCATGAGCTTCACGGCCATCTCCAGTCCCAACGGAGCTTCCCCACAGCCTGCAGCACAGGTACCAGCAATCAAACTGTAGTGATGTGAAAGGGGCTGAGGGTAGGTATGTGCAGAGATACAGATCTGTAGGAATGACGGCCTGAAAAAGGAAAAGGACGGTTTTGGGCTGCGAACACAAACAGATGTCTTCTCTCTTCAGCACAGCATTTCCGCGTAGTAGCTTCGTTCGACACGTGAAACCTGCTCATGCAGTTATCACGCAGAACCATGCATTTCGTTCAACCGAACAGGGTTGAATTCTGATTGGGCGTCCTGCAAAATTGTGCGTGCTTTAAAAACCAGCTGCACACGCCACTTATAATTGCAGTGACTGCAAATGGCTTTCTCCTTACTTTCTGCCTTGCAAAAACACGTCACCTGTATCAAACTCTGTGGACTGCTCACTGCCCTGCGCTTGCTGCTGCCCCTCTCCCTGCTGTTGTTGGTTTTCTCCCTGCTGCTCCTGCTGCTCCTGCTGCTGCTGTTGCTGTTGCTGCTGCTGCTGCTGCTGCTGCTGGCCCTTTGCTGGTGAAGAGGCGGACGCACCTCCAGCTTTCTGCTCTTTTGAATCCCATACCCAGCCGCCAGGTCTCTCCCCACGTACGGCACGCACACGATAATGCACACGCACAGAGGTGTCGTGCATGGGGCAGTCAATGGGGAATTCGCCGTTGCCCTCACGTATTCTTCGTTTCAGCACCTCGCCTGTACCTGTCATGTCCCGTACCTGTTTGTGTGCATGTGTGTGTGTGTGTGTTGATGTAGGTGCAATAGGTGTGATGAGTGTGACCAGTGTGCGTACACAAGCGTGCGTGTCTTTTGCGTGCGAGTGAAAGCATATGTACACACGTGTTTAGTGGAAGGCAGCAACCAGGTTATAATGCATAAAACATGTTTCCTTTATGTTAATCCAATCAGCACTTGTCGCCTCTCAGCCGTGGCCTTGATCGCAGCGTCATATGATACATGTCAAAATTCGGAAGAGATGTCAACAAGAGCACCACACGGTTTCTTTCTTCCCCACACTTTCACCACTCAGTGTCCCCTGAAAGTACAAGGCTTGCATAAAGGAGCGGTCAAAGACTTGTGGTCACACTGGCCGAGCTCTACTGGTTGGCTTCCTCGCCCGCTTGAACAAAGGACACTGGCTCCATTAAACAAGCACCACTGAGTGGCTTCAGGGTGACGACCAGCCTCACCCACCTGGACAATAGACACAAGCTCCAGCTCGGCCTCCACTTGCACTGCCTTTGGTGGCACTGCAGCTGCAATTGCTGTGCATACAAACAAAAAAAACACAGACGCAGGCTCACTACTGACCGCAAACAAGATATGGCGTGTACTTATTCATGAGTGTGCAGCAGCTATGAAGGATGCGTGCCTGCAAGGTTTGCTGAGGCGACACAGTATAAAGCAGACTTGTATATGTGTGTATGTATGTCATTGCATGCCTCCAAAATTGGTAACAGCTACCGCCCTAGCTTATCAATATTTAATTCATCATAGAGGCATCGTGTAATCTTTCAGTCGCTTGTGCAACGCACCTGAACATGGATGTGCAGTTGGGGGCTGTAGCTGCATGGCCTCAGCAGGCAAGATGAACATGGCATGCTCCTGCTTACTCATTTGGCCCAAAGCCTCTTCGATGCCTGAAACGGGAATCCAATGCAAAGGTGGCGCAAATGCAGGGTTGCATAGGGTCCCCATCATCCTGTTCAAAGACATGCCTTGGACTAGAGTTGGAACTGTCTTTTATGAACTGGCATGTGCATGAGGCTTACGAGCGCAACAAACGATCTGCACAGTTGTTAAACATTCTGTGCATTGCAAAGGGTGAGAATGTCAAGGTGGGTCCTAAACGCTATGGAGAAAGCACGCAGAGGGGGTGAGCAACCGGCACTAGGAAACCGCTTGGACCAGAAGATGACAATTAAAAACAGCTACTAGAGCAAGTGCTGCTCCAGCAAGGCATCAATTACGCTGTGTTCCTGCAAGGAAGCTCACCATAGGGGAGCAAGCCAGCCCCCAGCTGCGCAACAAACGGTTGTCCACTCAAGGTGGCGTGCTTGCCACTGTCTTCCATGTCCACAATCGGCTTGGAGCACAAGAGATGCCGCCCTGACAGCTGGATGCCGTCGTAGGCCAGAGCACGAAGCGTGAGGTGGAAGGTGATCTGTGGCGTGACAGTGTGAGAGGGTATGTGCGTGCCAGCGTGTACACATGTACTGGTATGTATATATACACGTGTGCATGTTTGTGTGTCCATGTAGGTGTGCGTGCGTATATGTGTGTACTTAAGACAGTGTGTGAGGAATTGTAATATTGTGGGTGTGCATGTGTGCTTTGTGTGACTAACTGGTAGGGCATCTTAAGCAAAGATTTTGAGGTTACACCTGACCAGGCTATTTTGCTTCAATTTTATATACGTTTTACTTAAGTAAGCAGCCTTGTCTATACACATATTATGCACACATACATACCTCACAAGGAGGCCGCACACTCTCCCATCCAGTCCCATCTCTTAACACCTTTTTGTACATTGTGCTGTGCAAACCACACGGTCGGATCTGCAAAGAAATCGTTTGCGGAAACAAGGTCGAGGCCAGGACGGTTGCACACAATAATACCGTATTACGACTCACGAGAAGTTGAGATATAACCATCAATTTCTAAGATACTCTGAGAACGAGGTTGGTGCTCTTCTTGTCTGAAACTGCAAGCACGCAAAGGTTCACAGGCAGCTTTTATACCAGCTAAATTTTGAGGTTCAAAGATTAAAGAGCAAGCCTTCATTGTTGTGGTACACAGCTTAATTCTGTAGCCGAGTAATTAACCAAGTGAAATTGAGCTGAAAGCCTACTTGGTGTACAATGCCTACTAGCTATGCGTATTTCAGGCTGCGCTGGGGCACTGCTTACCTCAACATTTGAGTCGCATTGCACGAGCTGGAGGTCAAACGCAAGGCGCTGGGTTGCGACGACACCTGAAGGACGAGGAACAATGTGTGGTCAGAATCAGAAGTCTCGGGGAGAAAACATTATGAAAACAACAACAAAAAAACATATATTTTCATCCTTACGTGCAGTGATGGTTTTTGAGGCGCCCTTTCATACTCTCAGCAGGATTGTAGATTTTGCTCAATGTAAGAATACAGGGGAACCACAGGGTGGAGAGTTGCAGCGCAAATTACGAAGGCCTCTCACCTGGAGGCGGTTGCATCTGGCAATCTGGGTGCAAGTAGCCGTAGCTTGGACGCACTTGCATGATGGACCGCTGCCCAAGGGTCATGCCTGTATGTGAGGAGTTAGCACGGACTGTTTCCTATCAGCCTGTTAACAAGGCCTTCACCCACGGATTTGTCGCCTATTTTGCAATTTTGGTCGGTCTTGTACCAATGTATGCTGACCATCTCAGGGTAACACTGGATAACACACAGCGTTCACACCAACAGCCGCAAAACCAAAAGCTTGCGATAAGAAATCTCAGCATTCAGGCTGACTGCGACTGCAGTCACAGCAATGATGCCAATATGATCACAGCACAGCATTAAATTGATGCTTATTGTCACGGTCTTTCATTGTTCCTGCATCTATGAAAATGTACGCACGGCAGGTGCGCGCATCTTAACATACAACATAGAAGCATACACAAGGAAGGGCTTAATCCAAATATATCAGATTACAGAACGTATGAATTCATAGAAAGCCCTTACCTTTCAACGCTATCTCCCAAGCCCTGGGCGGGCGTGTGCCCTTTTCAAAGGCGAACGCAATAGGCTGGCCTGAGCCCCCCTCCTCTGCACGCGTGCTCCACAGCACCTCCTCCTTTGTTTGAGCGAGGCCTGTGCCGCCCTCTACCGCAGGACTAATGGACATGTGCACATACACCTGTCAGTGGCGTGAGTGGCGTAAGTTTTAGGTTTTTGTTTGATTTCGTCTGCACAAGCAACCGCAAGCGGAACAGCGCTTGCACGACATCGCTCACTAGGTCTCCCTCTTTTGGGTGCGCCCCTCCTGCCTTCCCTTCCTCCAAAACTGCCAGTAGGATGGCTCCCGCCTTCAGTTCCTGCTCCTCCCTTGCATACAAAGGCAAAAGAGAGGTCAGCCGAGCCAAGGCAGGGCGGCACAAATTGCCAGTTGCACGTGCTTGTACCTAATTTGCTTGTCCTGCTGGAGCCTCTGGTGCTTTATCTCCGGCTGAATGAGGCCCTCTGGACAGTCTGAACATAATGTGAGCAGGTAGTCCTGTAAAGGCTTCACCATGTTGTATTTGGTTCTATAGTTATTTGATTCTACTTCTAAAGGTATGTAAAGCTTATGATATAACAAGTCGCGACCTTAACGATATGTATTCTATATTTTTCGGTTGGAATATTCAAAAAATACCAGTTAAAAAAAGATTGCGCCACACACATCCTGCTGTTTGCAAATGCATGAGCTGCGCATGGGCCCAATGCTGGTGCTCTATGCATACCTGCATTCCCAAGATCCTGTGTCATGCATGCAAAGAAAGTGCAAAGCATGTAAGATGCCTGAGGCAGGCCTGCTGCAACCGCCATGTGCCTGTGGAGGAGGCTCTACGGGGCTGAGACTTTGCAACTCTGAGTCTCTCTGCCGTCCTCCCGCGGCATCGCCATTCGAGACGGGAATGCCCATTATGCCGTAAATTTAAGCTTCTTTTCATCTGTATTAATTCTCCCAACCAGGGCACTGTTTAACAATCTGAAAGCACCATCCTTCTTGATATGAGGTTCTCACTCGATTTAACTGTTCACAATTTTGGAGAAGGGTCACAACTTCCAAGCTATAAGGCTCTCAGTTTCTCTAGCAATCCATAAGCCTAGGACAAAGTCCTAGGGTCCAAAATGGAGGCCATCTAGCCTAACTCAAGGCGTACAAGGTTGACTGATTTCATGAAGTCGGGGGCAAGTGTAGCAAATAAGGACTGAGCTTCGGAAAAACGGACATCGGATCGGACTCGCACGCACTATCAAATGTATTACGCACAGTACTACAAAGACCTAAAGGGCAACAGCAACTAGAATACCAGCGCGTGCACCACATGCAAGGCACCTGCTCCCGAGGTCAGGGCTATATATGCTGCAGCAGTTGCCCAAAGAGATTGTGAATCATGTGTTCATGTTCCTTGTTCACAAGCAAACTATTTTAAAATGAGGCTTTTTTGTGTGTGCATATAGACAGACCACACATATATATACACACATGCACACACACATACACACACGCACACGCATATATACACATACAAAAAATACACACACACAGAGATACACACACATAAACAAATGCACACACACACACACACGCTGCAGGTGTGGCCATGAAACCAAGAGATAAAGTACAACCAAACAAACACACTTCTCCAATCCAGCAAGCAGAAAGGCTTAAAGAAGTGCACTGCTCTAGCCTGCCTGCCTTGTTGCCTTCCACACCTGTGTGGAGACTTCTTATTCCCTTACCGCTGCAAAGCGCCTGTGACTTCTTCTTCATCCAATAGTTCTCTCTCAACAACATCCCCCACATCATCACCAGGTCTATCTATGTATTTTTCCTGGTAGTCCGTTTCCAGGCCCTGTTGTTTTCAAGCAGACACAAAGGATGGAGTTAAGCAAAGAGGGGTTTGACTTGCTTTTACAACCGAGACATTTGTAAATACAAACTCGTTACCTAGCACAGACGTATACAAATTAACTATGTAACGCTTTGCTCTTTGTGGTGTCGTTTTGAGTTCCTAAAATCCCACGGATTGAATTTTACTGAGGATGATGGTGCTAGATCAGGTGTGCTTCTTGGAGCGTAAGGCGATTTTTGGTTTAATAATGGCATTAATGACACAAGATGTAAACGCAGGGGAGATGGCACCAGGGCTTGGGTTGAGGGGTTGAGTCTTGTACTTAAAGTGAGCGTCAAAATAGGCGTAGAACATGCTTGAGACTTGCAAAGTATGTGTCCTCTTATTCCCTGGGCACCTGCGCTTTTCCGGGTACTCGCGTTATTAGCAGCGGACAGAGATCCAGCAAATTTATTAAGTGAGGCAAAATAAGACAATGGACTGTTTTGACGATGATGCCATGCCATCATCCTTGCGGAATGATTCATGCGACGTGTACAAGCACAAAAGTAAAGAGACACCTACCTGGAAAGATGCCCCATAAATAAACTCTGGTGGGTACGGCGAGTGACCTGCCAAGCTGGCGTACACTGCCCCATTTGCTTTGTCTGCGAGCCCTAAAATATGCTGCACAGCTTCTTTATCCTGCGTATTGACACAAAAAGGCAAGGAGCAACGACAAGTCTGGATGCTCTTTCCCCCATTTTGGAAAGGGGAGGGGGGTCAGTGAGATGATGGGTAAAGAGCAAGCCGAGATCACGCAAAGTATCGTGATGAGCTCGACACATACAGTTGTTCTTATTACCTGGATAGCTAGAGGCACAAAGCTGAGCAGCCCCATGTCTTCTACTACCTCACAGAGCGATTGGCTTAGCTTCCTGTGTTAACGGCCAGAAAAAATAAAAAATATGTAGCCTTATTTAAAGGTCAGAAAAAGGAAGTTCCTTTTTTCATAAAATTGCAATTGCAAAGTTGCACCAAAAAATATGGAGTCAATAAGAAAACAAATGACGCACCTGTATCTCTTATTAAAAGGGCTATCGCCCATTGTTCGGACTAGATATTTAAGGTTTTGGACTTCCAGGTAAAAATCTAGGTTAAAATCTGCAGATGAAATAAATTGTTGTGTAAAGAACATTTTCTTAGAGTGAATGATTACCAGCACTTGCTTGATTGCATGAAGGAGATGCATGACGCATGCCACGATGTCTAATGCTTGCAGACATGAAGCAAGTTTAGAACTCACTCACCTAGCTTGCCGTACTGCCGAACAAGGTCGATCTTGGATAGCACATTTATGTGAGGGAGCTCTAAATGCAGCATTGTGCTGAGGGACATGACGAGGCAACTGATGAACCTGTTGCGGCAGGAAGGATCATTTTTCAGGCGAGGCTCCACGCATTAAATACAGGGATGGGTCATACGGCGTAGGCGTATTATACGTCGTATCGTATTCATCACGTATTTAACCGTATTTTTTAAATTGCTCCGTATAATACGATTTTGGGCACTTAACAAATTTTGCAGCCACAAGTCCCCCAAAAGCACTCCCAGGCCCTCTAGAGCCCCCCAGAGGCACTTCCAAGCTCTCTAGAGCCCCCCAGAGGAACTCCCAGCCCCTCAGAACGTAGCATGATCACTTGCTTATTGCTACCACAACCCAGAAGGTGGTGCCTGTAGCGTAGATGAATTGTGCAACAGCTGCATCCACACAAGCCTTGGCCATTGCCCTCTTGCTGCAGGTGTCCAAAGACTGTGTAGATGCTGCTGCTGATGTGCTTGCTGTAGTCCTGTGCAGGTGCCTCTCTTTTCCTGCATGCTCCTCCCTCTAAGCGCTCGCGTCGGCAATTTCTCCCATTGCTAGCGAGCGCTGCGACTACGCCCTGAGGATTCCTGCCGGGTCAGCTTTGCATGCTGCAACACCTACGCTGAGATTCTGCCTCGTGAAGTGCTCGCGGATGCGGGGGGCACCGCTGCTGAAATCTCGAAATTCTGGCATCTGGCATCGGCATCTCGTGAATCTGCCCCTTCTGTCCCATAACAACAACACGATGTCACTCAGGGTCTTTACCAGGAGGCATTATAATGTTCTGGAGGCTGGGGGGACAATTCGTGGTGGTTGG
>Ga0307963_1000414_pt1 | contig 28168 bp, 37 predicted proteins | sample OrgLakmetagen594_FD_201829 | JGI IMG/M metagenome (GOLD analysis project Ga0307963, IMG submission 201829) | Saline water microbial communities from Organic Lake, Antarctica - #594 | ecosystem: Environmental > Aquatic > Non-marine Saline and Alkaline > Saline | place: Antarctica: Organic Lake... | reverse complement strand
TTGGTTCTGGGTCTCCTTGAGCAGCTTCCTTTTGCTTTCTCCTCTGCTTGAGCCCTCTCTCCTCTTTTTTTTGTTGTCTGTCAGGTCCCTGCTGGGGGCCGTAGCTGTAACACCACCCCAAAAAAAAGAATTTATGTTACTCATCTGCTGTGTGAAGGGGTTGGTACTATTGTCTTGTGGGATGGAGGAGGTAGTTGGCTGTGTAAGAAGCGTCTGTGTTCAACAAGCAAGTTGCAGGGTGATTGTGGCAAGCGGTATGTGAGCGTGTTATGTGTTTGTTTGGTTGGCTGTTCTGTTGAGAGAAACGAGTTTGGCGTGTTGAGGAGATGTTGCTTGATTTCTGTCTGGCTGCGTTTTCTCTTTTTAGAGGGGTATGTGGGAAAGTAGATTGTGTCTGCCGCGCACGTTTTGCCGGCTGGTTTTGTGGGGGAGCGGCAAGCTGGGTAGTAGGTGCGAGTTCATTCAGGCATTTCATTGCTGCACTTTTTGGCGGGTTGAGGGATGGTTTAAATATTGAGCCTATAGAGTCGTGGCCTTTTGTTTGTTGGTTAGTAGCGATGAGCGCTTGAGAGGGCCCAGTGTGGGGAAAAAAATTACGCAGGCAGTGAAAAACCACTCCCCACAATAATTAAGGAAAAGGAGCCAACTTGGTATCAGGTAATGTAGAACTCCTTCACTAAATGTTGACATATGATGAACCTGAAGCAAGTGATATTACAAGACATTGGCCTATAGCAGACTTAAGAGGGAAAATCCAACTGGGAACGGTCAGCTTAGGCGCATTTGGCGTCGCTTGTTCAATCAATTAGAGTTCCCGAGTACCCTCCGTGCCGCATTAGGAGGGGCTGATGTCAACCTGTGCAGAAACAGTGTCGGACAAGCAGCGAGGCAACAGTTTGTCGCGTTCAACTCGAGCGCTATTTTAATTACTGCGCACACACAGCAGGAAGGATAATTGGTACCCAATGACACGGCAGTAATTGATGCGCAGCAGCTAGGGCGTGTGCTGCAGCTAGGGCGTGTGCTGCAGCTAGGGCGTGTGCTGCAGCTAGGGCGTGCGCTGCAGCTAGGGCATAGGGCATGTCACAAGTCCCCGACCGCTGTAGCCAGGGTTTAGGTAAGGCCTGACCAGTTCTTCTAGTCCTTCACAGCGACGACATATTCAAGCATTATTGAAAGAGCAGTGCTTCTCCTTTCAATAGTATTTCTGCCTTATGTAGTCCTGAAGCAAGTGACATACCTATTCTTATGTGAACCGCTATCTATTCTCCAGTGGCAAGGCCTGGTCGGACTGGAACCAAGCCAAGGCAGGTTGTTGTGCATGACTAGGGTTGGCCAGAACCATTTATATACGGTGTACATACGGCATTTTTGGCTTGGAAATCACCAAATATACGGTGTATATATACGTATATATACGATTCTGACCAACCCTACATGTAGACGTTTGGATGTGGGTATGTGCACGGTGATGTAGCAATGTAGATAGGGTTGGCCAGAACCATATATATACGGTGTACATACGGTATTTTTGGCTTGGAAATCATCAGATATACGGTGTATAAATACGTATATCTACGGTTATGGTCAACCCTATGCATGACCCATGCTGTTCGAACTGTGGGTGACAGAGACCTATACATGCAGATCATAAATTAGCTCATTTCTCAACAGGCACGGTCGACACCTGCCCTTCTGCTGCTCTGCCCGCCCCCGCTGGGTCACGGTGCGTGTCACCGCTGACACGCCATCCACAAACTTGGTGCGGTAGATGACATTGGCATTGTTGAACATGCCCTCCTGCATGTGCAGTCACAGTGAACGTCCTGTAAATTGTAAATTGGATACCACTTCCTTGGATGATTTTCGTACACACTGTTACATACTGGGGAAAACAGTGGAAGAGACAGGACGGCGTTGTTGCGTGTGTACACGTCCCTTGTAAAAGGGAGTAAAACTAACTGAATGTTAGTCCAACGATGACCGGTGAAGCTGGTTTGACTCCAGAAGGCAGTTGCTAAAACAAGTTGTATACACCACCCTACTGCCTTAGCCGTTGGTTAATTATGGTACTATAGTACGCTGCGCATTTTGTAACATTGGCATTGTAAAAAGAGCAGGCCAGGAGGGACTTAACAGGGACCACCTCGGATCACAAGATCACCCAAAATGTCCAACACACTTATGCCTTCAGGTATCGTGGGCTGTTGCTTGGTCCTACACACTTTAGCCTTCACTTGTTCCTACACACTTTAGCCTTCACTTGTTCCTACACACTTTAGCCTTCACTTGTTCCTACACACTTTAGCCTTCACTTGGTCCTACACACTTTAGCCTTCACTTGGTCCTACACACCTTAGCCTTCACTTGTTCCTACACACTTAAGCCTTCACTTGTTCCTACACACTTTAGCCTTCAGGGATGGTGGGCTGTTGCTTGTATTATATGCAGGCATGGGCTTAAAAACAGGTTACTTCATGAAAATCTGCTTTTGCATAAGGCCAGGAACACGATCTGACTTGGGCAAGATCACCGTTTCAGCTGATACAAGGCCTTGGTGCAAGATCACCGTTTCAGCTGATACAAGCCCTTGGTGCAAGATCACCGTTTCAACTGAATCAAGGCCTTGGTGCAAGATCACCGTTTCAGCTGATACAAGGCCTTGGAGCAAGATCACCGTTTCAGCTGAATCAAGACCTTTGCGTTGTAGCAGGTAGGGGGTCAGGGTCCTTAAGCCGTTCCAGCTGAGTCAGGACCAGCGCAATACACACATAAACACACACACACACACTTGAGTCGTAGCTGAGTTAGGGCCACAAGTTCAGAGCAGGTCAGGCAAATTGTGTGCAAGCCGCTTCAGCTGACTCAAGACCTTTGTAATATAGCCGATCAGGGGCATTGGGCATGAGTCGTAGCTGGGTCAGGACCCGCACGGGGTAGATAATTATTTATTGTGTTGTAGCAGATCAGGGACTTTGTTGCATGGGTCGTAGCTGAGTCAGGACCAGCGCGATACACACACAGGCACTCACACACACAAGTCGTAGCTGAGTTAGGACCAGCGCAATACACACACACATACACTCACACACACACACACACACACACACACGAGTCATAGCTGAGTTAGGACCAGCGCAATACACACATACACTCACACACACACACGAGTCGTAGCTGAGTTAGGACCAGCGCGGCGTAGATCCACCTCATTGATATCAAGTTATGTGGGGACACTAGACCTCAGAACCAGATGAGCGCTGTGCAGGAACAACGGTTCTAGGTCAAGCCTGCAACCCTCCTGAACCCTATTGATTTTTCGCTTTCTTTTGGTGGAGGAGTCTTTCAGTACCCGGTACCAAAGTGGCTCAATTGTTCTTAATTAATGTGGGGACTGGTTTTTCACTGCCTGCTTGTTTTGTTTTCTTCCAGGACCAGCGCGGCGTAAGCGATTGTTTGCCAACATAAGAGGTTTGAGGGTGTTAATCCTTTGGTACAATGATCTACCTCCAGTGAAAAGATTTTTTATAACTAGGGTTGGCCAGAACCGTACATGTACACCGTATATGGCAGTATATATGGTAGTTTCCCTGCTGACAATACCGTATATACGCCGTAAACACGCATGCATGTATGATTTTGGCCTAACCTACTTAACAAACACTACAACGCACCCACTTCCCTTCCTCCAAAGCCATATACTCATAACTAAGAATTTTCCCAACCATTCCTCCCTCCAAGGTCAGTTTCGAAACCACTAGCCCACTGCCCGCCCTCAAAAACCCACCCACTGCCCTCCTCCTAAAACCATGCTCCAAATCGATCCACCCACCCACCCACCTTGAGGGACACCACAATGAACTGGGACTGCGGAAAGTGAGACTTGATCATGTTCCCGATATTCTGGGTGTGGTTGAGGTCCAGAGCTGCATCGACCTCATCTAAGATATACAAGGGTGCAGGCTGGAACCTGTGTGTGCATTTGTGTGTGTGTGTGTGCGTGTGTGTGTGTGTGCAATTGTTGTTGTTTGTGGACAGTTCCTATGACAGGACATTTGGGAGACAGGGAGAAGGAGGAGCCTGACACTCAGGAAGCAATAACAGCCTGGCACTCAGGGAGTAATAACAGCCTGGCATTTAGGGAGCAATAGCATTTCAGTGCTTTCCGGTACGGATTGTTCAAGAAGCAAACGCCTTACTGATTTGATGTCACCCAATATCAGGTGATCAGGTGACAGCATACACGGGCAGAACATTACACACATTAGCAGATCATATACGAGCAAAACATTACACACAGCATCACGTGACAGCATACACACAGCATCAGGTGACAGCATACACACAGCATCAGGTGACAGGAAACACACATTATCAGGTGACAGCATACACACAGCATCAGGTGACAGCATACACACAGCATACACACAGCATCAGGTGACAGCATACACAGCATACACACAGCAATACGTGACAGCATACACACAGCATCAGGTGACAGCATACACACAGCATCAGGTGACAGGAAACACACATTATCAGGTGACAGCATACACATATTATCAGGTGACAGGAAACACAGGTTATCAGGTGACAGCATACACATATTATCAGGTCACAGGAAACACACGTTATCAGGTGACAGCATACACACAGCATCACGTGACAACAAATACACATTATCAGGTGACAGCATACACACAGCATCAGGTGAGCATACACAAGCATAACATTACAAAATATCAGGTGACAGCATACACGAGCATAACAACACAGCATACACACAGCATCAGTGACAGCATATACACAGCATCAGGTGACAGCATACACGAGCATAACATTACACATTATCAGGTGACAGCATACACAAGCAGAACGGGGTTAGGATACCTCTCCCCCTCCCAACACTCATACGCACAAAACCACACATGTGCAACCACAGTATGTTTGTAGCCACCGGTTTGCAGCCAGCCACCAGATTGCACCGAATCATAATCGTCTCCTTTTTCTTATTTATGTGGGGAGTGGTTTTCACTGCCTGTGCAGTTTTTCTTTTTCATGATCGTTTTTTGTAAGCTCACTACGCACCTGCACAGGGCCAAGAGCAGAGACAGGGCCAAAAGAGATCGCTGCCCTCCACTGAGCTCCGTCAAGGACTCCTTCCACACCTCCCCAAACGCAACTTTTACCTCCAAACCTGCAATATGGCAAGGAGGACGTGTGCGTGTGTGTGTGTGTGTCGATGTACGTGTTGGCGCGTCAAAAAAAGCGATTGGTTTCTGAATAGGAAAAAATAGATAATGCGTAACCATTGAGCCGAATGAGGGGTTTCACACTTTTTCTGTGGTGGATATCTGCCTGCCTGTTAAATGCTGGTAGCAGGGCCTCTTTTCTGCATGTTTTAATAAGCAGCCCCTTTATACCAAAGCATACCTATTACTCTGCCCCTTTATACCGAAGCATACCTATTACTCTGCACCTATAACTCTGCACTTGCTTATACCCATTGCTCTGCACTTGCGTACGACTAAGTGCATAAGACTAATTGTTAAGACAATCTTATGCATGTACAAAAGGAGCAGATGCACACAGGCAGCACCAGAAGTGCGTCGTAGTCCTCCCTGACTCACAAGCGCACTTTCACACAAACACACACACACACACACGCACACACACATAGACACACACAGTCAATGCTGACCTTCTAGGAAGGTCTGGTTTTCAGGAGGCACTAGCTTTGCATGGGCTCCAGGCAGCAGCGTGGTGAAGATGGAGCTGAAGAATCCGTTGACCTGCAGGAACGACAGGGCAACGACAGAAATGAACGAGGTTTTGGAAAAACTGTGGAGAAGATGTAGCTGGAGAATCCGTTGACGTGCATGAACGACAGGGCGACGGCAAGAATGAACGCAGTACACATAGGGGTTATGGCCAACCCTATACATGCCGTTTGGGATGCGCGGGTGAGAGAGGGACAGAGTTTTGGCAGGGTGTGTTGAGTGGCACTGATACACGCCGATATACAAAAGTTATACGCAAGGGGTGATAACACCACAGGCATGGATTAAGGAAACGGAGACGGAGCTGTCGGACAGCAAAGTGCTCACGCTGCCAGGCAGATTCGAACTCAAGACCCCGAAGAGTCCGACCTGACCACGGACCGGACCACTAGGCTTTCAGGGCAGCTTCCCTATCGAAACACCTGAATAGAAACGCTGATTGCATCAGATGCTCTTAAGTCAAAGTTCTTAGCAGGGTGTCACATATAAACAAGGATACGCCTTGCTTTCCTTTTTTGCTTACAACTCCTCACCTTGCGCGACGTTTCCTTCATGGCTGCCTGCTTCTCGTCGCAAGGAAAGCTCACAGCTTAAATATTTTCTCGCCATCTTAAAACCCCTCACCTTGCGCGACGTGTCCTCCGTGGCTGCCTGCTTCTCGTCGCAAGGAAAGCTCACAGCTTTAATACTTTCTCGCCATCTTAGAACCCCTCACCTTGCGCGACGTGTCCTCCATGGCTGCCTTCTCGTCGTCGCAAGGAAAGCTCATAACTTTGTATTTTTTGTCAAAAATAGCCCTCACCTGAGGCTTCATGCCACATGTCCTCCATGGCTGCCTTCTCGTCATCACAAGGAAAGCTTAAAGGTTCTTTTTTATGTCCTCACTGTCTTAAAACCCTCACCATGCGCCACGTGTCCTCCACGCTGCCTGCTTCTCGTCGCAAAAAAAGCTCATACTATTTGTAATTTCTCGCTGGAAAAAATGCCCACCTTGTGCCACCCGTCTTAAAAACCCTCACCATGCGCCACGTGTCCTCCACGCTGCCTGCTTCTTGTCGCAAGGAAAGCTCATACTATTTATAATTTCTCGCTGGAAAAAAATGCTGAAAAAAAATGCACACCTTGTGCCACGTGTCCTCCATGGCGATCTTCTTCTTGTCGTCCAAATCCTCAATAACCTGTGTGTACCCATTGGGATGAGTGGGTTACAGAGGCGTCTGATGTTTAGGTTACAGAAACGTCTGATGTATGGGTTATATAGACGTTTGGTGTATGGGTTGGAGAGTGGTTGGGTGCATGGGTTGGAGAGTGGGTAGGTGCATGGATTGGAGGGTGGATAGGTGCATGGATTGGAGGGCAACCATGAGCATGGATTGAAAGGTGGTCAGGTGCATGGATTGGAGAGTGAATAGAAGCCTGGGTTGGAGAGTGGGTAGGTGCATGGATTGGAGGGTGGACAGGTGCATGGATTGGAGGGTGGATAGGTGCATGGATTGGCGAGTGAATAGGTGCCTGGGTTGGAGAGTGGGTAGGTGCATGTGTTGGAGGGTGGATAGGTGCATGGCTTGGAGGGTGATGAGGTGCATGATTCGGGGAGAGATAGGTGCATGGAGTGGAGGGCGATAGGTGCATGGAATAGAGGGTGGATAACGGAGAGTGATAGGTGCCTGGGTTGCAGACAGGTCAGCAGCATGTGTTGGAGGGTGGATAGGTGCATGCAATGGAGGGCGATGAGGTGCATGGTTTGGAGAGTGGTGGGTGCCTGGGTTGCTGAGTGGTGCAGTGCATACGTTGGAGGGTGGATAGGTGCATGGCTTGGAGGGTGATGAGGTGCATGATTCGGGGAGTGATAGGTGCATGGAGTGGAGGGCGATAGGTGCATGGAATAGAGGGTGGATAACGGAGAGTGATAGGTGCCTGGGTTGCAGACTGGTCAGGTGCATGATTCGGGGAGTGATAGGTGCAATGGAGTGGAGGGCGATAGGTGCATGGAATAGAGGGTGGATGACGGAGAGTGATAGGTGCCTGGGTTGCAGAGTGGTGCAGTGCATGTGCTGGAGGGTGGATAGGTGCATGCAATGGAGGGCGATGAGGTGCATGGTTTGAAGAGTGGTCAGGTGCATGGTTTGGAGGGCAATCAGGAGCATGGATCGGAGAGTGGCAGAGTGCATGGTTTAGAGAGTGGTCGAATGCGTAGGTAGCTTGGAGAGAAGCTAGGTGCATGTGTTGGGTGGTCACAAGGATTGCTCACTCAGAATGGCACACAGGACACTAATCACACGCACGCACGTGCACGCACACACACACTCACACACACACACACACACAAAACCATACCTGTAAGATGCATTGTCGGTCGTTGTCCACTATCTGGCGCTTGGACATGAGGCCATTGTACTCTGACTCTGCCTTTTCCAGCTTGTCTAGTGCCTGCGTGCATGCATGCATGTGTGTGTGTGTGTCTGACTCTGCCTTCTCCAGCTTGTCTAGTGCCTGCGTGCATGCAGGCATGTGTGTGTGTGTGTGTCTGACTCTGCCTTCTCCAGCTTGCCTAGTGTTTGCGAGCATGTATGCATGTGTGTGTGTGTCTGACTCTGCCTTCTCCAGCTTGTCTAGTGTTTGCGTGCATGCATGCATGTGTGTGTGTGTGTGTGTCTGACTCTGCTTATACCAGCTTGTCTAGTGCCTGCCTGCGTGCATGCAAGCATATATGTGTGTGTTTTAAAGTGTATACTCTGTGGCAAATGTTGTGTGTGTATTTACGTGTGTGTGTGTTTGTATGAATGCTCTGTGTTTCTTATTGTGTGTAAGCTCTGTTTTAATTGTTGTGTGTGTATGTGTGTGTATGTGTGTGTTGTGTGTGTATGTGTGTGTGTATGGTTGCTCTGTGTTAAATGTTGCAAACACACAAAAAAAGTTGTAATTTATGTGTGCACGCTTGAACCTGTATTCGTGGTATACTTACATGCGCGCGAAGGCATACTGATTTACTGTGTTTGCATATGTGTGTGAACATGTGTGCGTGCTTGCCACACATACCTTGCTATTCACGCGGCCCTTGAGCTCTGCACACCGCCCCTCAGCCTGAGTGTGTGAATGTGTGTGTGTGTGTTTGTGTGTGTGTGTTTGTGTGTGTGTGTGTGTGTGTGTGTGTGTGTGTGCGTGTGCGCGTGCGTCATGTGTAGAGTGTCTCGTCATGCAGTGCCACTCGCACGCACATCAACCACAGCCTTTAAAATTGTAACTTTTACAACCCTGTACCATATTTAAGCACTGTAGACAGACTCACACAAGTTCAATAAATGTCCCAGCTATTTAAATATTGTCAAGCCTTTGCAGCCAAATCCAGTGTGCACAGCTCTCTCGCAATAATAGCCCGTTCAGAAAGGCCAGGCCATTGCAGCAAAACCTGGTGTGCACAGCTCTCTCGCAATTACAGCCCATTCAGAAAGGCCAGGACTTTGCAGCCAAACCTGGTGTGCACAGCTCTCTCGCAATTATAGCCCGTTCATAAGGCCAGGCCTTTGCAGCCAAACCCAGTGTCCACAGCTCTGTGCAGTTGCTCACGTAATTATCACAGCTGGCCACTTACATTTATAGCCTGTTTATATGCCAGAAATTTTGCAGCCAAACCCAGTGTGCACAGCTCCATGCAGTTGCTCACATCACAGCTCTGTTGCTCACATAATCATCACAGCTCAAAGCAGTTGCTCACGCACTCCCCTCAACTACACAAGCTTAGCCCCATCGGCTAAACACACCTGCGCAAAACCTAGCTTGCTTTCACGCTTGTCGCAGTTCCAACGATATGCAGCCACCAGAGCCAATGCAAAACACATAGGGTTGGCCAGAACCGTATATATGCACTGTTTATGACCGTATATTTGGTGATTCTCTGCCAAAGATACTGTATATACACCGTATATATATGTTTCTGGCCAACCCTAAAAACACATTTTGTTGTTGCTGTTCTGACGAGATGCAGCCACCAGAGCCAACACAAAACACATCTTCTTGTCGCTGTCCTGACAAAATGCAGCCACCAGAGCCAACACAAAACACATCTTCTTGTCGCTGTTCTGACGGTATGCAGCCACCAGAGCCAACACAAAACACATCTTCTAGTCGCTGTTCTGACGATATGCAGCCACCAGAGCCAATGCTAAACACATCTTCTTGTCGCTGTTCTGACGATATGCAGCCACCAGAGCCAATGCAAAACACATCTTCTTGTCGCTGTTCTGACGAAATGCAGCCACCAGAGCCAACACAAAACACATCTTCTTGTCGCTGTTCTGACGATTTGCAGCCACCAGAGCCAACACAAAACCAAGCTTGCTGTAAAACCTCTTGTCACAGCTGTGTAGATATCTGGTTTTAACCACCACAGCAAAAACCAGATCTCTGCAAGTGAGATGTTCCCAGCCTCCAAACAAAATATGTGTGCTTCTTCTAGCCAGTACCCAGTGCGCAAAGCTCTCTGTAGCCGCCCACACTTCTATCACATCTGGACACTACGCGCAGTCTTAACACATCTGAATACGTGCATCCTTTACGCAGTTGGATATTACGTGCAGTCTTTACGCAGCTAAATACGTGCAGCCTTTATGCAGCTGGACACTATGTGCAGTCTTTACGCAGCTGGACACTACGTGCAGTCTTTCCGCAGCTGGACAATACGTGCATCCTTTACGCATCTGGGCACTACGTGCAGTCTTGACGCACCTTATTACGTGCATCCCTTATGCTGCTGGACACTACGTGCAGTCTTTATGCAGCTGAAAACGTGCAGTCTTTACGCATCTGGATACGTGCATCCTTTACGCAGCTGGATATTACGTGCAGTCTTCACACATCTGGACACTACGTGCAGTCTTCAGACATCTGGACACTACGTGCATCCTTTATGCAGCTGGACACGTGCATCCTTTACACAGTTGATATTACGTGCAGTCTTTACGCAGCTGGCTAAATACATCCTTTACGCAGTTGGACACGTGCATCCTTTACGCAGTTGATATTACGTGCAGTCTTTACGCAGCTGGTTAAATACATCCTTTACGCATCTGGACACTACGTGCAGTCTTTACGCAGCTGGATACGTGCATCCTTTACGCAGCTGGACACGTGCCTTCTTTACGCACCTGCGCGTAGTCCAGCTTGCTCTTACGCATATCGTAGTTCTCAAAGTTGTAGTCCCCTGAGCCAAACCCAGCCTTCTCCACTGCTACCCACGAATAGTCCTTCTCCACTTTGGTGGCAAAGGCGGTACACTGGTTGCCGTGTTCAGCGATGGCACGAGACCTGAAATGGTGGTTCAAGACACACACACACAGTTTGAGGCCATGGTACAATGTGTGCATGCTTCTCACTTGTATCCACTCGGCCCACGAGTTCACGCTCTCTCTCTCTCTCTCTCTCTCTCTCTCTCTCTCTCTCTCTCTCTCTCTCTCTCTCTCTCTCTCTCTCTCTCTCTCTCTCTCTCTCTCTCTCTGTCAAGGCTCAAAGACAACACACCCCGACACTCACTTCTTCTCCGGCTTCTGCACATGAGCTGTCGATAGGTTTAAAATCATTTGGCTTTCACCACCTTTCAATATTCCACACATACGCACATACGTTGCATTGAGGTTACATAAACAATTGCTCCCTCTCAGGCTCCCAATCATCAGCACCAACAATTCAGACGCACACTTCTTTGACACTGCTGAGTTCAGTGTGTAACACTTCTGTGTAACATCTTTTTAACAATTCACAGACGCACACTTCTTTGACACTGCTGAGTTCAGTGTGTAACACTTCTGTGTAACATCTTTTTATTTACTTGTAAATAATCCACCGCCATCTCACTTTGCAAACGTGATAACTCACTTCTTCTCGAGCTTCTGCACCTCCACTTCAAGCTCCTGGATGGCGCGAGCTAGCCGAGTGGCCGACTTCTTGTGCCCTGCGAACAAAGTTAACACACACAACACTAATGAGTACAAGCACGACAGCCCTTCAAAGTGTGCGTCCGTGTGTCCTGCAAACAAAGTAAACACACACGCACTAATGAGTAGAAGCACGACAGCCCTTTTAAGTGTGCGTTCGTGTGTCCTGCAAATAAAGTAAACACACACGCACTAATGAGTAGAAGCACGACAGCCCTTTTAAGTGTGCGTTCGTGTGTCCTGCAAATAAAGTAAACACACACGAACTAATGAGTACAAGCACGACAGCCCTTTTAAGTGTGCGTCCGTATGTCCTGCAAGAAACATAAGTGCTTCAGTGCCTCCTCTGTGCACTTACAAACACAAAACTTACATTAGTGCTTCAGTGCCTCCCCTGTGTACTAACAAACACAATACTTACATTAGTGCTTCAGCGCCTCCCCTGTGTACTTACAAACACAATACTTACATAAAGTGCTTCAGTGCACATTAAGTACTTCAGTGCCTCCCCTGTGTACTCACAAACACAATACTTACATTAGTGCTTCAGTGCCTCCCCTGTGTACTTACAAACACAATACGAACATAAAGTGCTTTAGTGCACATTAATTACTTCAGTGCCTCCCCTGTGTACTCACAAACACAATACTTACACAAGTGCTTCAGTGCCCTCCCTGTATACTTGAGGTCCTGGTTGCAGGATTTTTTTAAGTTTCCGCTCAGATGCCCTAGATGCATATATAGCAAGGTAACCTTACCTTAGTGCTTCAGTGCCCTCCCTGTGTACTTATACACACCAAACATATTTATACACATAACTCACTCAGCACACACCAGGCACACTCTCTCACAGTACATCCTTTATACGGCACAAGCACTTTACACATAACTCACACAGCACACACCAAACACAATCACACCTACAATCTCTTTGTCCCTCTCCTGCACACACACTCTCTCACAGTACATTTTTTGTACGGCACAAGCACTTGAAACATAATCCACACCAAACAGAATTATATACACACCTGCGATCGCTTTGTCCCTCTCCTGCATGCACTCTCTTACAGTACATCTTTTGTACGGCACAAGCACTTTGAACATAATACACACCAAACATATTTATACACATAACTCACTCAGCGCACACCAAACACAATCACACCACACGATCTCTTTGAACCTCTCCTGCATACACTCTCTCACAGTACATCTTTTGTACGGCACAAGCACTTGAAACATAATTCACGCAAAACATAATTATATACACACCTGCGATCGCTTTGTCTCTCTCCTGCAAGCACTCTCTTACAGTACATCTTTTGTACGGCACAAGCACTTTGAACTGAGAAACATCAAACGCAATCACACCTACGATCTCTTTGTCCCTCTCCTGCACACACTCTCTCACGGTACATCTTTTGTACGGCACAAGCACTTTACATATAACTCACTCAGCACACACCAAACACAATCACACCATACGATCTCTTTGAACCTCTCCTGCATACACTCTCTCACAGTACATCTTTTCTACGGCACAAGCACTTTGAACATAATTCACACCAAACATAATTATATACACACCTGCGATCTCTTCGTCGCTCTCCTGCATGCGTTTCTTGCGGGTCTCCAGCTGTGCCACTACGCCCTCGTAAGCTACACGCAAGCTGGCTGTGCTCTCACGCATTACGCCCTCCTCTGCTTGCAGGCCTGCGCAAAATCATACACACAAGCATGCATATATCACACACAGATGGAGTGACACAACTGTGCTGTGCTCTCACGCATTACGCCCTCCTCTGCTTGCAGGCCTGCGCAAGGTGACACGCACACAAGCATGCATGCATCACACGGATGGAGTGACACAACTATGCTGTGCATTCCTCACATCGCTCCCTCCTCTGCTTTAGACCTGAACAAAATCACACACACGCACACAAGCATGCGTATATCACACACAGATGGAGTAACACAACTGTGTTGTGCTTTCACGCATCACGCCCTCCTCTGCTTGCAGGCCTGCGTAAAATCATACACACAAGCATGCGTGTATCACACACAGATGGAGTGACACAACTGTGCTGTGCATTCCTCACATCGCTCCCCCCTCTGCTTTAGACCTGAACAAAATCACACACACGCACACAAGCATGCGTATATCACACACAGATGGAGTAACACAATTGTGTTGTGCTTTCACGCATCACGCCCTCCTCTGCTTGCAGGCCTGCGTAAAATCATACACACAAGCATGCGTGTATCACACACAGATGGAGTGACACAACTGTGCTGTGCATTCCTCACATCGCTCCCTCCTCTGCTTTAAACCTGAACAAAATCACACACACGCACACAAGCATGCGTATATCACACACGGATGGAGTGACACAACTGTGCTGTGCATTTCTCACATGAGCTCCCTCCTCTGCTTAAGTCTGTACGTGATCACACCCACACAAGCATATGTATAACATCTAAGTTGCAGCACGCCCCCCTCTGCTTGCAAGCCTGCACAAAAACAAGTGCACACACGCACACACAAATCTGTTTACAGTACCCAATGCACACATGCACACGACACTCTGCTAGCAGTACCCAATACACACGTGCATACGACACTCTGCTAACAGCACCTAATACATACATGCACAGGAAAATCTGCTTACAGCACCCAATACACACATGCACACGACACTCTGCTAGCAGTACCCAATGCATACATGCACACGACACTCTGCTAGCAGTATCCAATGCACACATGCACACGACACTCTGCTAGCAGTGCCCAATACACACATGCATACGACACTTTGCTAACAGCACCCAATACACACAGACGGATTCACGTTAGCTAGCAGTACTCTTTCTAAGCAATAAGGCGCACACATATGCACGCACATAAGCAATAAGGCGCACACATATGCACGCACACACCCATCGGCCACAATCATTAATCCTGGTGCTCACAAGCCTGTGCACAAACAAAAAGAGATGCACACACCCTCACACACACTGACACGCACACACACAACACACACATGTTCATCACTCAACGCACTCATGTCCATGACAACACATGTCATCACTCACACACCCTCACACACACTGACACGCACACACACAACACACACATGTTCATCACTCAACGCACTCATGTCCATGACAACCAACAGTCTATGCGCTTGGCACATGTGAGACACAACTTGATGGCAGGCATATAAGAGCTTGGCACATACGATGCACGACTCAGATTGTTCACAATCCAAGCGCTGTGTATGATGTGCGTATGATGTGTATGATGTGTGTATGATGTGCGTATGATGTGTATGATGCGCATGATTTGTATGATGTGTATGATGTGTATGATGCGTATGGTGTGTATGATGTGTATGATGTGCGTATGATGTGCGTATGATGTGCGTATGATGCGTATGGTGTGTATGATGTGTATGATGTGCGTATGATGTGTATGATGTGCGTATGGCGTAAGCGCTGTATGTTGCGTATGGCTTGTGCATGATGTGCGTATGATGCAATGAGATGGTTTAAACTAAATGATCAAACTACGTCGATCCACTCCAAAAAAACACACAGCTCCACTTATGATGGAGCACAGCAACATTGCTGGTTGGACATACGCAGTCAGGATTCATGTAGGTAACGTTTGAACTTGGCCAAAGTTTTATTTTTGACATTTTTTAAAATGACTGTCTGTTTGGAGAAGAACATACGCCAGCAGTAAAGAATCGCTCCCTTCATTGTTTCAGACAAAGGAGCCTGTTTGGCAAAAGAGGCTTCCCTTCAACGTTTGCAAACACAATGCGCACTTACATCATTTACAGACCCTCGCCAACTCGAATGTCGATGCAAACAAAATTAATGCACAAACTATTTTTGTGTACGCACAAACTCATGTGAATAAACAGCTTTGACACCTATGCCCTATGTGTGTGTGTGTGTGTGTGTATGCAGGCCTCCTTACCTGCAATGGTTTGTGTGGCTGCCTCAATCTCTGACTGTAGCCCTGCACGCTCCTCACCCACTGCATCGCGCTCTGTGTCATTGAGCGAGTATGTATGTGTGTATGTGTGTGTATGTGTGCGTGTTGTGTGTGCTTGTGTGTGTCTAATTGTGCAGCGTGTTTGTGTGTGCATATGCTCTGCCTTGCTTCTTTATGGCAAGTGCAGGCGCCGCTTCCTACACACTAACGGCCCAGATCAACAATAAAGAGAGAGAAGATGTTCCTGTTCATCATTTCTCAGATTTGGCTACCTAAATAAACTCTGCACTGACTACCGACAGAGGAAAGGGTTTTTTCCTGCACTTCCACACATTCTCTCACGCATGCTTACCACTAATTGACCTTTGGCCTATGTGACCAGATCACTGATTTTCCTTTGGTCTATGTGACCCGATCACTGATTTTCCTTTGGCCTCTGTGACCAGATCACCGATTGACCTTTGGCTATGTGACCAGATCATCAATTGACTTTTGACTATGTGACCAGATCACCGATTGACCTTTGGCCTATGTCACCAGATCACCGATTGACCTTTGTGATCTCCCTGCCTCCTGATACCAACAAATTCACGACCACCATCATGCTGACCACACACAATTACACAGACTCACCGACTCTGCACTTACACGACAAACGCCATGTCGACCATATACACACACTCACACACTCACACACACATACATGACGAATAGCGTTGGCCGAAATAACCTACTATCGCCGTAAACGAACGTACATGAAACACCCACACGCACACAATTAATAAATAGCGTTGGCTGAAACTGCCTACAAACGCCGTGAATGACCGTACAATCAAAGGTCTCCTTGCCAAAGATCTTCTGCTGACAATCATCATAATATTGATCATTGACTTGTCAGCTTGTACCCAGGGTTGCCCAGAACCGTGCATATACACCGTATATGACCGTATATTTGGTTTCTTCTGCCAAACATACTGTACATACACCGCATATATATGGTTCTGGCCAACCCTACATATACCCAAAAGCTGTTCAGGTAGCACATAAATTATTAGTACTTTCATAGAACATACGCCATATACCAAGCATGTGTAGGGTTGGCCAGAACCGTATATATACCCCGTATATGACCGTATCTTTGGTGAATTCCCTGCCAAAAATACCGTATATACACCGTATATATATGGTTCTGGCCAACCCTAAGCATGTGCCACACACCCACCTGCATCGGCCATGGTCACTTTCTGCTCTGCCGTAAACATACAACATAAGCCACTAGTACATACATAGAACATACGCCATACACCAACCAGCAAGCATATGTACTACACGCATCTAAGCATGTGTATTACACGCACCTAAGCATGTGTATCACACACACCTAAGCATGTGTATTACACACACCTAAGCATGTGTAATACACGCATCTAAGCATGTGTATTACACGCACATACGCATGTATTACACGCATCTTAACATGTATTACACGCACCTAAGCATGTGTATTACACACACCTAAGCATGTGTATTACACGCATCTAAGCATGTGTATTACACGCATCTAAACATGTATTACACGCATTTAAGCATGTGTATTACACGCATCTAAGCATGTGTTTTACACACACCTAAGCATGTGTATTACACGCATCTAAGCATGTGTATTACACGCATCTAAGCATGTGTATTGCACGCACCTAAGCATTGTATTACACGCATCTAAGCATGTGTATTACACACACCTAAGCATGTGTATTACACGCACCTAAGCATGTGTATTACATGCATCTAAGCATGTATTATACGCACATCAGCATGTGTATTACACGCATCTAAGCATGTGTATTATACCCACCTGCATAAGCCATGGCTACTTTCTGCTCTGCCGCTTTGAGGGCCTTCCGGCAGCGGTCAACCTCAGACTGCAAGCGCGGAAGAAGGGCATGCAGATATCAAGGACAGTTTGGCTGTGCATGTGTGCATTACATCGGTGAGACTTTAACAATATATTTAAACTTGAATGCTCCTCAGTGTAATCTTCAGGTGTTAATGCCATAGGTGATGAATGAAAAGCTGCCACTCATCGGATAAGTAGCAATAAAAGGAGGGGCAAAGGCAAAAACAAAGGTCTTGGCGCTGGACACGAGCACGTTCGTGCCAGAAATAAGCACATCGAGAGCAGCTGTCGAGATATACATAAATCACATACATATACATAAACAGTGAGAGCATATACATAAGCACATCGAGAGCAGCTGTTGAGATATACATAAAACACATGTGCCAGAAACGTAGCACAATCAGCACATCCTTGCACACCAACCACACACTGGATATACAGTTTATGTATGGCAGTCCTACAAGGCACAGCGTAACGATTTGGACTCTCACTTCAATGGTATTGGCTCTGTTCAATTCCTGCGTGACAATTCATTTAGCTTGCACAATGGTCGCTTCTACCGTCTGCGTGACCATTCACGTGAGTTGTACTTTTACTCCCTGCATGATAATTTACTTAAAAAATCTAGCTTAAAGTACTATGACTGCCTGCTCAATCGCATATGAAAATGCGTTTACTGCCTGCGTGATTGCATATTACAGTTCTCATTAGATGGACTAAATTGCGTAATTGCATATTACAGTTCTCATTAGATGGGCTAAAAGTACGATGACTGCCTGCGTGATTGCATATTACAGTTCTCATTAGATTAGCTGAAATTGAGTTGACTACCTGCGTAATTGCATAAGACACTTCTCACTAAATTCAGCAAAAATTACGTTTACTGCATGCGTCATTCATTTCAATAATTTATGCCTAGGGTTGGTCAGGACCGTATGAATACACCATGTATGGCTTTGTATTTCAGATTGGTGGTTTCCCTGCCATAAATACCCTACACACTCTGTGTTTACGACAATATGGTTCTGGTCAACCCTACTTATTACAATCCACACAAGATCAGTGCCTATGGCAACGTGACCTCTGTCACTGCTTCTGCTGAGCTTTTGTTGCATCACAGCTGCAAAATAGAAACGTATAACAAACACAGACCGAGCGGTAAAAAGGAGCTAGGACAACATGAAAACAGGGGAATACGAATGAGTGAGACCAGGCTATTATGAAGTTATGTAACACACACACGTGCACAAACACATGCATGCACACACCTTTGCAGCCTTGAGCTTCTCTTTAGCAGCTTGAAGCCGTGCGCCCTGCTCTTTGCCGAAATTGGCAATCTCGCGCTCCAGGCCCTGTGTGTGTGTGTGTGTGTGTGTGTGTGTGTGTGTGTGTGTGTGTGTGTGTGTATGTGTGTGTATGTGTGAGTGAGTGAGTGCGTTTGTGTCACTTGAGTGTGTGTGTGTGTGTGTTCGCACGGCGCACATGCATATGTGCGATCACCCTGTGCAAGCAAGACAGAACAAACACACCTAGACAAGGACCTGCAACTCACATGTGCGGACCACGCCCCCCATTCAATACAGACACAACTTTGGATGCCTGCTTGCTTGTCAACATGCAGCCAAAATTCTCGTTTGTTAATACGCAGCCAGATGCTTGCTTGTTAGCACGCAGCCAGATGCTCGCTTGTAAACATGCAGCCAAAATTCTCGCTTGTTAGCACGCAGCCAGATGCTTGCCTGTTAACACGCAGCCAGATGCTCGCTTGTTAACACGCAGCCAAAATTCTCGCTTGTTAGCACGCAGCCAGATGCTTGCTTGTTAACACGCAGCCAGATGCTCGCTTGTTAACACGCAGTCAGATGCTCGCTTGTTAACACGCAGCCAGATGCTCGCTTGTTAACACGCAGCCAGATGCTTGCTTGTTAACACGCAGTCAGATGCTTGCTTGTTAACACGCAGCCAGATGCTCGCTTGTTAGCACGCAGCCAGATGCTCGCTTGTTAGCACGCAGTCAGATGCTTGCTTGTTAGCACGCAGCCAGATGCTCGCTTGTTAACACGCAGTTAAATGCACAACAAAAAACCAGTTCCAGCCACATCAGCACACCCACACCCTTCCATCCATATTCACATACACACCCACACCCACTCCCATACCCACACCCACACAAGCACACCTAAACAAGCACACCCACACCCTTCCATCCACATTCACACCCACACCCACACAGGCTCCCCTCCCACCTTGCTCATGGCCGCCACCTCCTTGCTCTTCGCCCTGGCGGCCTCTGCTGCTTGCTTGCTCTCTGACAGTTCCGTGCTCAGTGCAGCCACCGATGCTGCCAGCTGTGCGGATTCACTGCAGGCCATGCGCTCTTGGAGCAGAGACAGGGAGTGTGTGGCCAGGGCGACCTCCTGACGCAGCCTGTGGGTAGGGTTTGTTGTTCGTCAAGTGTAATGATATGAGTATACTGCAAGTATATGTGTAATACTGTGCACATTCAATGCAGGCCATGCGCTCTTGGAGCAGAGACAGGGAGTGTTTGTGTGTGTGTGTGTGTGAGTGTGTGTGTGTGTGTGTGTGTGTGTGTGTGTGTGCGTGTGTGTGTGTGTGTGTGGCCAGGCCGACCTCCTGACGCAGCCTGTTGAAGAAGTTGGCATATTCAGTCATACGTTATATGTCAATGAACAGTAACGTGATGAGTCTTGGAGGGAGAGCATTATTAAAGCTATGCAGATCTAACAAAAGACTTTTGTTATTGTGCAGGCTGACTGTCCAGGTGGCTAAGATGAAGTAGGAAAAAGGGCAGGTGACCTTGTTGTCCTGCATGCGTGAACGCGAGCAGCACCAGCCAATCATTCATTGCATGCAACATGCAACACACACAAACTGCACCCACACACACATCCACGTACGCATGCACCCATGCGAGCACGCACACACCCACGCACTCACACACACACGCACGCGCACACACACACACACACACACACACACACACACACACACACACACACACTTGTTGTGCTCTGCCTGCGCCTTGGCGGTGCCTGCCAGCTGGCTCTCGATGCTCGCCAGCTTGGCGACTGCAGCTGCCAGACGCTCCTCTGCCCCAGACAGCTCATGCAGCGTGGCCAGTACGCAGCGACCACCGGGGCGTGAGCCACCTGGAGTTGACATGATGAATATGTGTGTGTATGTGTGTGTGTGTTCGTATGCGAGTGTGTGTTCGTATGCATGTGTGTGCGTGTGTATGTGTGTGTGTTCATGTGCATGTGTGTTTGCGTGTGTGTGTGCATGAAGGGGACAGGGGAGGGTATAGAGACAGAGATGCAAATTAATCCCTGGCAGCTCAAGCGTCAGCCCACCCACACAACCCACACATAATTACACACATGCACGCACGCGCACACACACACACACACACATACACACCCACACACACCCACACCCACATACCACCACCAAAAAACAATGAAAGGTGTTAAAACAAATGTGCACACCTGTCAGAAGTCCAGAGGGGTTGAAGTCATCCCCGTCCAAGGTCACACATCGAGTGGACACCTCACGGCTGAAGGCAAGGCGTCGGGCAGTGGCCGTATCCTGTGTGTGTGTGTGTGTGTGTGTGTGTGTGTGTGTGTGTGTGTGTGTGTGTGTGTGTGTGTGTGTGTGTGTGTGTGTGCGTGTGTGTGCGCGCGAGATTAAGTACTTGTTCAAGCGGTTGTGCATATGTGTGCATGTGTGTGTGTGCCTGTATATGCACCTACAAGTCTGTTATACTAGCCTTCCATGAGGAGCCTAGCTAAGCCCCATAGCTTGTTTCCTGGCAGCAACTTCTTGCAAAGCAGTATCCAAAAGTCTCACCACGCATCGTAACTTTTTCACCAAAGCATATCAGAGTAGGTATACTTAATCAAAGCATACCACTTCCTGGGTATGAATTATTAGAATTATAACTAGGGTTGGCCAGAACCGTATATATACACCGTATATGACCGTATATTTGGTAATTCCTCTGCCAAAATATCCGTATATACACCGTATATATATGGTTTTGGCAAACCCTAATTATAACACATCCTGGGTATAAATAAAGTATATAGTCAAAGTCCACCATTTTCTGAGTGCTCCTCCTTTCTGTTACCCTGTAACACTAGGTTCTTTCAGGGGCAAATTACAGACCTGCGACATACGACAACCACGCAACTGGAGAAATCTACACCACACACACCTCGCAAAACAATGACATGCCAAAAGCTCACTTCAAGGCCACTTGCAAATAATCTGTGCTGCCAATTGCATGATCTGACGCACACGCAACGAGAGAAACTGCACCACACACACCTCGCAAACCAATGATGTGCCAAAAGCGTACTTCAGGGCTGCTTGCAGGTGATCTGCACTGCCGACTGCATGGCTTAACGCACACGCAACGAGGGAAAACTACAACACACACACCTCGCAAACCAAAGACGTGCCAAAAGCGTACTTCAGGGCTGCTTGCAAGTGATCTGCACTTCCGACTAGCTCCAAAGCGGGCTTAGCCTTGCCACCCCCCATTCGCTCTGCTGCTCCAATGACACTGTTCGACAAGCTGGGTGCGTACACCTGTGCACGTGTGTTGGTATACATGTGTGTTTGTGCATTTGTGTGTGCGTGCGCGTGTATGTATGAACGCATGTTTGCATATATATGTGTGTGTGTGTGATTGTGTGTCTTTGTCGGTGAGTGTGTGTGTGTGAGTGTGTATGTGAGTGCGTGCGTGTGGGTGGATGCGCGTGCTTGTGTGTATGCCATCTTGGCAGCTTTTCAGCAGGTACATTTCTCAAACGTACGGCACACAACAAAAAATGAAGGGCATGGTGTGTGTAACATATTGCTAGTATTGGCCAGATCTGTGGCTCAAGAAGCATTACAGAGAGGGCTGGCCACAACCCTGCAAATTAACACACATACATATATTTGTAATAAATTAGTACTGGAATACGTATGTGTGTGTGTTTATTCGTATGCAGTGTACGTTCGGCATACACATGTTTGGCATTCATATGTATGTATGCGTACGGAATTCATACATACGTTCCGCATACATATGTACGTTCCGCATACAATGTACGTTCGGTATCACCTTCTCTACAGCCATGTACAGTGTGCGTGTAAGGTTTTGGCCAACCCTAGTTGCGTCATGTGGGTGAGGTGTAGAGTAGAGTAGGTGTAGCAGTGTATGTGGGTGAAGTGTAGAGTGTAGAGTAGGCGTAGTTGTGTATGTGGGTGAAGTGTAGAGTAGAGTAGGTGTAGCAGTGTCTGTGAGTGAAATGTAGAGTAGAGTAGGTGTAGCAGTGTATGTGGGTGAAGTGTAGAGTGGAGTAGGTGTAGCAGTGTATGTGGGTGAAGTGTAGAGTAGAGTAGGTGTAGTTGCGTCATGTGGGTGAAGTGTAGAGTAGAGTGGGTGTAGCAGTGTATGTGGGTGAAGTGTAGAGTGGAGTAGGTGTAGTTGTGTCATGTGGGTGAAGTGTAGAGTAGATTAGGTGTAGTTGTGTATGTGGGTGAAGTGTAGAGTGGAGTAGGCGTAGCAGTGTGTGTGGGTGAGGTGTAGAGCAGAGTAGGTGTAGCAGTGCATGTGGGTGAGTGTAGAGTAGGCGTAGCAGATGCAAAATGAGGTTTGCATGCGAACATGAGAAAAAGACTAGCGAGTGCATTTCCTAAGTCACTGAAAATTAACCCTTTTTGAAGATCACATATTAACTTATAGTGCAAAGTTGTTTGAATGTAACAAATGGGCTATGCTTATACAAGTTAAGCACGAGCAACGAAATCCACTCCCGCACTGATCAAGGGAACTCAGGAATCAGCCGTTTTGGTACCACGCATTTACGAATACAGGAAAACCAAAAAAGAAGCAATGAGGATGTGGGGGTGAACATAAGGCGTAGGTTTCAAGTTTTAAGAAACATAATGGCTGATGAGGCGTACATAATTATTGAACGTAGGAGTCCTGTATGCAGGCCAGACTCCCCCCCTAACCCTAAAGATTGAATAGGAGGGATGGTTAAGAAACATATGGTGTTTGCTTTATGCTGGGAACACATAGATGGCATTCATTCCATGATGGAGATACACGGATGGTATTCAGATATTATCATTTCATGCTGGAAATATGGAATGGTATTAATTTATATTCATTTGCTGGAGATGCATGGATGGTATTCATTCCACGCTGGAGACAAATGTGTAGATATGCACAGCCACACACACACACACACCAACACACACGCACACACACCAACACACACACACACGCATGCACCTTGTCCAAGGGAATGATGGTGACCCGTAGATATGCACAGGCATTGACGCGCACCAACACACACCAACACACACACGCACACGCATGCACCTTGTCCAAGGGAATGATGGTGACTTGAAGATATGCACAGGCATTGACCCGCACCAACACACACCAACACACACACACACACGCATGCACCTTGTCCAAGGGAATGATGGTGACCCTCTGCGTGAGGCATTGACCCGCACACACACACACACACACGCACACGCACACGCACACGCATGCACCTTGTCCAAGGGAATGATGGTGACTTGAAGATATGCACAGGCATTGACCCGCACCAACACACACCAACACACACACGCACACGCATGCACCTTGTCCAAGGGAATGATGGTGACCCTCTGTGTGAGGCGGCATTGACCCGCACCAACACACACCAACACACACACACACGCACACGCACATGCATGCACCTTGTCCAAGGGAATGATGGTGACCCTCTGCGTGAGGCATTGACCCGCACCAACACACACCAACACACACCAACACACACACGCACACGCACACGCACACGCACACGCACACGCATGCACCTTGTCCAAGGGAATGATGGTGACCCTCTGTGTGAGGCGGCATTGACCCGCACCAACACACACCAACACACACACACGCACACGCACACGCATGCACCTTGTCCAAGGGAATGATGGTGACCCTCTGTGTGAGGCGGCCCTTCTCCAACAGAGCCTGAGCAGCACTGGCATCATCAACGACCACCTACAAGTGAGGAGGCGCAAGTCAATGTTAAGCACATGTACCGACACAAAAACAAATCACACACTTAGACACACACACATACACACACAAACACACACACATGCGCACAACACACGCACACAGACACACACACATACACATGCACACAACACACGCACACAGACATACACACACACTCACTGACAAACACACACACACACACACGACCTCCCACCTGGTACAGCCTGTTGCCTGCAGCTACCTCCAGCGCCAGTGTGGTCGCCGGGTCCTTGACTTGCACCAAACGAGCCAGCACGCCATGCACACGCCGCTTGTCAAATGAGGCGTCAGGGGGGGTGTAACGGAAGTCGCACCAGCCTGGGGGTATTTGAGAGGGGAGGACACGTGTGTGTGAGTGTGTGAATGTGTGTGTGTGTGCATGTGTATGTGTTTGTGTGTTTGTGTGTGTGCATGTGCATGTGTGTGTGTGTTCGCGTATGCACACGCCGCTTGTCAAATGAGGTGTCAGGGGGGTGTGTAACGGAAGTCGCACCAGCCTGGGGGTATTTGGGAGGGGAGGACGCGTGTGTGTGAGTGTTTGAATGTGTTTGTGTGTGCATGTGTGTTCATTTGTGTGTTTGCTTGTGTTTGCGTCTGTCTGGCAAATGAGGCGTCAGGGGGGGTGTAACGGAAGTCGCACCAGCCTGGGGGTATCTGAGAGGGAAGGAAGTGTGTGTGTGTGTGAGTGTTTGAGTGTGTTTGTGTGTGTGTATGTGCATGTATGTGTGTGCATTTGTGTGTTTGCGTCTGCGTGCATGTGTGTGTATTTGTGTGTTTGTGTATGTTTGCGTCCGCCTGGCAATTAGGCGTCAGGGAGAGCACAGCGGAAGTCCCACCAGCCTGGTGAAATTATGAAGGGGAAGGGTGTGCGTGTGTATGTGCGTGTGTGTTTGACTGTGAGTGTGTAGATGGGTGAGGATTTATGCTACTTGGTAGGTGTAAAAAAAAAGATATATTGAACTTTTCTGAAATACCAGAGACATCCCCTCAAGTACGAGCACCATTCACACTCACATACACACACCTGCCATGTCACGGAAGCATGCAATAAGTAATAGGTACTTATATAGCTACACATGTTATATGCACAAAGTCCACACGCACACAAACACACACACACATGCACACACACACACACTCAAAAAGCACACACATGCATGCACAAACACTGAGGTACATGCACATTCACACACCCACACCCACACACCAAAACACACACTCAAAAAGCACACACATTCAAACACCCACACCCACACACCTGCAACATCATGGGAGAGGCGATCCACGGCTTCCCTGGCTTGCCTCACTTCCAAGGTGTGTGCATCACGTGACTCTTCGAGTGCGGTGCAGGAAGCTTCGTCAAAGGCAAGGGACTGAAGGAGCACGAGAGTGACGAAAGGAGTGATGTGAGGAGTGATGTGACGAAATGAGGAGTGATGTGACGAAAGGATGAGTGATGTGAGGAGTGATTAACAACAGGAGGAGTGATGTGACGAGTGATGTGACAAATGGAGAAGTGATGTGACGAGTGATGTGACAAATGGAGGAGTGATGTGAGGAGTGATGTGACAAAAGGAGGAGTGATGTGACGAAAGGATGAGTGATGTGAGGAGTGGTGTAACGGGGGATGTGACGAAAGGAGGAGTGATGTGACAAGTGATGTGACAAAAGGAGGAGTGATGTGAGGAGTGATGTGACAACAGGAGGAGTGATGTGACGAAAGGATGAGTGATGTGAGGAGTGGTGTAACGAGTGATGTGACGAAAGGAGGAGTGATGTGACGAGTGAAGTGACAAAAGGAGGAGTGATGTGACGAGTGAAGTGACGAAAGGAGGAGTGATGTGACGAGTGATGTGACAAAAGGAGGAATGATGTGAAGAAAGGCTGAGTGATGTGAGGAGTGATGTGACGAAAGGGTGAGTGATGCCATCAGAAGAGGATGGCAATCCAGGAGAGAGGGTGAATCAACAGCAGCACTGTCAGAGCATGGTGCGAGCAGCTTGTCAAAGGCAGGGGACTGTGTGGGAGGAGCACGCGAGAGGTGTTGGAGGCACATCGTGGGTGACACACATACACGCACACACACACACACACACACACGCACACACACACACACACACACATGGAGAAGGTGACTCCATTGACACATGATGCAGGCAGCTTTGGCAAGAAATAATGACTGGAGGGAGCACGGAGATCTACAGACTACGAGGAGACAGATCTAAGGATGTAGAGGATGTTATATCAGTAGGGTTGGCCAGGACCATATATACACGGTGTACTTACGGTATTTTCGGCAAGGATATCACCAAATATATGTTCATATACGGTGCATTCATACGGTTCTGGCCAACCCTGTATATCTGGCTGATCCTGTATATCTGTAGCTGCAGGCAGCTGTGGCTTTACAGAAAAGAGGGTCCTGAACAAACGACAGCTTGTGTAATACGGTGTAGCACAGTGCAGCACAGTGCAGCACAGTGCAGCAAAGTGTAGCACAGTGCAGCACAGTGTAGCACAGTGCAGCACAGTGCAGCACAGTGTAGCACAGTGTAGCACAGTGTAGCACAGTGTAGCACAGGCAGCTTGATGAAGGGCTTTCAGGTCGTTTACAACAATTGCACTTGAGCACTTGAGACATGAGTAGCGAGGCGGAGCGTAAGAAACAAGAGAGGCTGAACAGTAGGGGCTACTTGGTGCAGTACAGGCAGCTCTGTCCAGGGCCAGGGACTGGAGGGAGAGCACGTCATAAGTAAAAGAGAGCACACAGCTCAAAGGCAAGGGGTGGAGCTGGACGGAGCTCAGCAGGGGTGGAATAGGGCACACAAGGCAAAGGCGGGGGACGGAGTAGGAGGGAGAGCACGTCATAAGTTGAAGAGAGCACACAGCTCAAAGGCAAGGGGCGGAGCTGGACGGAGCTCAGCAGGGGCGAAATAGGACACACAAGGCAAAGGCGGAGGACGGAGTAGGAGGGAGAGCACGTCATAAGTAAAAGAGGCACACGGCTCAAAGGCAAGGGGTGGAGCTGGACGGAGCTCAGCAGGGGCAAAATAGGGCACACAAGGCAAAGGCGGAGGACGGAGTAGGAGGGAGAGCACGTCATAAGTTAAAGAGAGCACACAGCTCAAAGGCAAGCCGTAGAGCTGGACGGTGAAAGCACACAAGTCGAAGGTAAGGGGCGGAGAAGGATGGAGATCTGCACGGGGGGCTGTGGATCCAAGGGACTAAGCACGGAGAGATGAAACAAAAGGGGAGAGGGCGGTTTGAGCAACGAAGCAGCCTCTTGGTCCGGCTGATAGGAGGCATTAAGAGCAGGGGAGTGTGGAGGAAAAGCGGGAGGCAAAAGACGGTGGGCAATGCCATAAGGCATCCGGATACCGTTATCACACACACAATGTGTCTCGCACACACACACACACACACACCCACCCCCACCCCCAC
>Ga0307963_1000413_pt1 | contig 28181 bp, 31 predicted proteins | sample OrgLakmetagen594_FD_201829 | JGI IMG/M metagenome (GOLD analysis project Ga0307963, IMG submission 201829) | Saline water microbial communities from Organic Lake, Antarctica - #594 | ecosystem: Environmental > Aquatic > Non-marine Saline and Alkaline > Saline | place: Antarctica: Organic Lake... | reverse complement strand
AACACACATGCGTGCTCACACACACACACACACACACACACACACACACACACACACACCACACGCGCACGAACATGCACACGCATACGCATGCACAAGCACACATACACACACATACACACGTACGAACGCATGCTCACAAGCAGGCACACAAACATGCACGCACGGGCACACACACGTTCACGCATTCATGCGCATACACCACGAAGCACATAAAACACGCACTAAACACACACATACACACAACACAAACACGCATATACACACACGTGCATATGCATACCTAGATGCACACATGCACCTCTACACACAGGCTCGGAAGGCATATGTCCTAACAAAGGCCAGGTGCTCATGGCTTCCAGGTGTGTGCTTGCTATGCCCCTCTTTTTCTGTGCTTGTGTTCTTTCCTCACGCTGTGCTCCTCTCGATCACATTGACGTTTTATTTCAGACGAACACGAGCGTTTTGTAGACGCTGTCCGCGTGCACGGGAGGAACTGGAAGAAAATTGAAGGTGTGACAATTCAGCGACACACAAGCTCACATAAACGATCAGACATACAAACACATGCACGCATACACACAAGCAAGCACATGCACACGCGCGCGCACACACACATACACGCAAATGCGCACAAGTGCACATACATACACGTACTTGCACAAATGCCCGTGCACGCGAACAGACAAGCGCACTGACATACACAGATTCATGCACGCACCACACACATACGTAACACACATTGGTCAAACATGATGCAGATTGTGTGGGCACCAAGAGTTCTGTTCAGATCCGTTCTCATGCCCAGAAGCATTTTGCCAAGGTTGAGCGTGGGGATGCTGGGACAGAGACCATTTCTGTTCCGCCGCCTCGCTACAAGCGCAAGTCTGCCAAGACAAAGGTGGAGCAACAGCCACAGCAGCAACAGCAACAGCAACAGCAGGAGCAACAGCAACAGCGCCAGCAGCAACGAGAGCAACAGCCAAAGCAACCACAGGTTGTGAGCACAGGATATGAGGAGGGAGGAGGCAGCGAGAAGAGCAGCAAAGGCTCTGCTTTCTACCAGCAGAGCCTGTACCAAGGAGATGCTGCCTCGCATCCTGCCTCTGCGAATGCAGCGACACTCGCACCAGCACTCTCGAACGACATCCATGCACAGCTGCAGGTGTGTGCGGGGGATCATTTTGTTCTCACGCATCTCAGATCTGGGCACTCGATGCGTGGCTAGAAAAGTGTGTATAAATAGAACAGCTGCAGACGCTGACTAGGTCTGTACCGCGCATTGACATGTGTGATCAGTGCAAGGTGTGACTTGTCCTGTTCGGCACGCCATCAGCATTGGCAGTTTACTTATGTTATGTACGTACCACCCAGCTGCTGTCACTGATGCATTCCACAATGCTTTGACACAGAACAGACAGCAATGTGAAGAAGTGTAAGTCCAATAAAAACCCCATTACCACCTTCCTTTTTACCTTATTACTTAAACACATATGGTCATTCACTCACTACCCATCATTGCTGCAGGTGATGATCGCAAACCACAATGCTCAGTTCTCCAATCCCTCAGGGCTGCCCCTGGCCTCCCACGGCTTTCCATGGCAGCAGAGTGCCTTCAACATCGACCTTACACAGGTGCCTTGAGCTCATTGTGAAGTCCTCCTTCTGTACCTCACACACTGAGGCGTGATACCTTGGATACAGAGTTTGAGGCGCCTTTTCCTACCTCACGCTATTAGCACAACACATAACTCACATGGATACCGAGTTTGAGGCGCATGTTCCTGCCTCATACATACACGCTACTAGCAGAACACATGGATCACCGGGTTTGAGGTGCCTTTTCCTACCTCATGCATACATGCTAATAGCAGAACACATTGATCACAGTCATGTGTTGCCTGTCTACGTCTGTCTGTGCACCCCTTGCGGTGCCCTTGTTACTTTTGTTGGTGTGTATTCCTGTTGGTGCGGGAAGTGGCTTTGCTACCAGTTTAGGTCCGCCATTGCATTTCACAGATGCTGCTGGTGAGCGTCATGTGCCTTGGGCGACACCTGGAAACTGGGCACTTTGAATTGGAGTTCACCCTATATTAGGCGGGTTATTGATCAGGGCTTGGCCAATAAACCGTCGGGACTGAAAGAACAGGCTTCTCCTTCACTCCATGCATGCCCTTGCACAGTTTGACGCAAATTCAAAAAGCAAGTTGCAATATTGCTTTGTATGTACGACCAGGACTCATAAGACTGGTACACAGCTTGATCTCAAGTGCGTGCACACTAACACACAGACACACAGACGCATACATACACACATGTACGCACACACACATACACACACACGCAGGCCCTTGGCACCAGTAATGCCCCCGCTGTTGACCCTGCGTACAGCAGCAACGCATTTTGGAACCTGCAGTCCACCCCCACGGCCCCCCCCTTGCAGCATGTCGTACTCCAGCCCCCACTCCCCCTCAACACATCCTCCTCCGCACCCTCCCACCTTCCTGATAGTGTGCTGCCTGGAGGAGGGGCAAGCATCCTGCCAGGTACTCTACTTACACAAAATTGTTAAATACGAGTTCACATATGGATGCACGCGTCGCGTCCATCCCCCACCCCCTGGCTACCAATGTGCTACTGCAAGGCCCGGCTCCAAGCATTGGACTGTGCCTGGCACTCAGGTGCTTCGTAAGCCACTAGCTTGCACGTAGTTTTATCTGCTTGTCACTGGGCGGGGTTTCGCCACTTCACAGTACATTGTCCTGATTAAAAGTGGAGGTACCACGCTCTGTTTCCACATTTTGGCAAGGGTGCCGTGCTCCCTTCAATTATGAGTTCAACCTTTGTCTGCAAACTTCACACAGGGGCACACGTGGCTTCCCTAGTCAAGGCCGGCGGGGGTAGAATCAGTATGGACTGCAGTGGAATGGAAAGAGGCGATGCCCCTGACGATTCCTGCCAAGGTGGGTGTGAGGGCCTCGTTGGTGCAAAAGGTGCAACAGGCAGGTCGGAGCTCCTTGTAGTATCACATCACCGCCTTGATTCCCTCATGCTCATGTGTAAATCTCCTCTTTTTCTCTGGCGTCTGTGTCTCGTTCGTATGTGTGCGTGCGTGCATGTGTGTGTGCGTGTGTGTGTGCGTGTGTGCGTGCATATATGCGTGTGGGTGCGTGTGAGTCTATCTGGAAGGCAGCGATTTGTCGAGAAAGCCTTCCCTGCTACAAAAGTCCATGATGTCATATCTTATCTCACCATCTTTTTATGGTTTTAGTTTTAAGACCTTGGTCCAAGGCAGTCGCTAACGCCAAAAGCAAGTCCCTGACTTCATTCCACGTAACTCATCCCCTAAACCACCCCCCTCATCACCCGTGTGGCTCCTGGCGTCATTCATCTTTTCGTTGCAGGAGTTGGAGATGCAGTCGCTGGTGGTGGCTCCACCCCTTTTGGCATGAGCAAGATGGATTTGCTGGCAGGTATGGCTTGGCTGATACTCCTTGGCAGGGTAGCCCAAAACCATGAACAATCACGCACAGTGCTTGTAGGAAAATCTGACAATGTGCAACCGACTTCCTTAAGTGTGCATCACGAAAGAAAAGAATGTAATCTCAGAGCTAAGTAAATATAAGGCCGTACGCCCATACATACACACACACTCATTCATAATCACACATACGCACACACATACACAAACGCAGGTCTGGCAACCGGCAACCTGCCGGCCAGCATGGGTACATCTGGGAGTGGGGGTAGCGATGGTAGTTGTGGCCTTGGGGGGCCCCCTGGGACAAAAGGCAGCACAGGTGGTGTTGGCGTTGGAAAGGGGTGCTCCAGGGCAGAGGGTAGCTGGAGTAGTAATCCAAGGGGTAGTGGTGGTGGTTCTGGGGGGGGCAGTGGGGGGGGTGGCTGTCATCTGATCCGTGACAGCTTGGGCAGCGGCAGTGGGACTTCATGCATGACTGCTGGCAGCTTTTCTGGAAGGGGCGTGCTACGGCCACAGCCGCGCAAGTGAGGATGCACTTGCACACTCATGCTCACGCACAGGCACGCATGCACGTGCGCACGCGCACACACACACCGACACACCGACACACACACATACACACACACCGACACACACACACACATACACACACACCGACACACGAACACGTAGACATATGGGCAGACATGGGCAGACACACATACACACATGTACATGGGAACACAGGCAGATACTCACGTATACATGCACGCAGACATGACCACAGTGCAATGGGCAGCCTCTCCACAAATCTGTCCATTGATTCAGTTATAACAAAGCACGCCGACTTGAGAAGTTGCTTGCAAGCTTAAGAACTCCTTGACCTGGAGAAACAAGGCTGCCCAAAACTCCTTACTCCAAATCGAATGTGCTTTTAGTGTGTATAAGATTGCAGACTCCATCCGTCCTCCATGATGTAGGTTCCACGCGCAGCGCATGCCACCTCAGCTGGGGCATTGGGCAGGGGAGCAGGAGCGAGAACTAGCAGGTGAAACGCTTTTGAGGGGGTTGAGTATACTCTACTGCGACGCGTTTAGTGTACGGGGTGGGTGTATTGGTATGTGTGTATTCGTGTGTTTGTGTGTGTGTATGCTTGTGTTCGCAACAGGCAAGCGCCTCCTTCCAAAAAGCTCTGTGAGTTATACAATTGAAATTATAATGCAACTAATTCACACGAATCCCCACACACATACACCCATGCCACACAAGCCCCCCCCCCCCAAACACACGCAGGCAGCACAAGCATGGTAGGCCTCACTGCTGCCACGTCCCCACCTTCAGGAGAAGCAGCTGCGTTCAGCAATGCCGCATCTGCTGCTTTGACAGGGTCTGGAGTTGTTGCCGCTGCAGGTGCGAAGCACACTTCCATGTAAGCCTAGCTTCTGTGACTGTGCATGTGGATCATGGCGTGCTCGTAAATGCGTGCATGTCACATGTGATACACACTTGCAGGTGCGCGCACACACACACACGCACACACACACACACGCACACACACACATGCACATGCACATGCACATGCACATGCACATGCACATGCACAAGACTGATCTGTGCCACGCATAAATGCACTCGCAGGAGAATTGTCAGGTGGGGGTGGAAGCATTCTTGCCAGCAACGCCGGCCACGCTCAGACACTGGGACAGGGTGACCAGGTCATGCAACAGCAGGTGTTGGGCAGCTCTGGCAGTGACGCCAAACTGAGCGAGGGGGCCTTGGACGATAAAAGCAAGAGCACGTTGGCTCACGAGAAGGGAGCGGCGGCATGCGAGGAGCAGCAGCCGCCCACCGCAGCTACTGCTGCTGCTGCTGCTGCTGCTGCTGCTGCTGCTGCTGCAGGGGATACTGCAGCTGCTGTGCCTGCAGACCACTGTCTGGACAGTGGTGATGGTGCAGGAGCAGGGGGAGGGGCTGAAGCGCATCAGGGGCCAGCCCACGCAGCAGCTGAAGTTCTGGCGAGTGTGAGCCACGAGGAGTCGATCGGTGCAAATGGGGATTTCAAACGAGGAAGGCCCAACTCCTCCAAGGCCTCAGATGGTAGCAGCAGCAGATTGCAGGTATGGGCAGGGGTGTGCGTGCTTTCCTCGTTGGACTTGTCGAAGAGGTGTGCAACTTTTGCCACGGTGATTATATGGAGAAGGTGCTCCTGCCTCTTGTTGGTACCTAATACTTACGCCATTAACGCACTTGAAAAGCATGTGCTCCTCTGGCGTGCTGGAGTGGGTGTGTATAACAGGCTCTCTATAATCAATTATAAATGACCTTCTCGCCACACGTGCCTAGACGCAAATCCTCGTGAAAGAGCTGCTTCCAGAAACATATAACATATATACACCAGCATCATCAGCACAACGTGGACCTCACGCACACGTGTCTCACGTACTTGTGTTTTCACCAGGGGGGCAACGTAGGCGACAGCTGTGCGCCTAAGCAGCAGCGCTCAGCCGGATCTCATAGGTTGGGGTCCACCCCCGTGCCCCGGCTGCACCAAACGACAGCTACTCCTGCGGCTCCTTCTGCAAAGAGCGCCTTTCAGATGGACTCAGTACAGAGCTCAGGTGGGTCGTGGGGCATGGGCAAGCGTGTCCGTGTTATGTCGCCCTTCACAGGTTCAAAACATGTGCACATACACACTTGCACACAGGTATAGTATGCCATACACACATATACACACATCTGCACACACATATACTCACAAACCATAGGGACACAACACACATACAGCCACACACATAAACTCGCAAACCACAGGGAACTCAGGCGGCAACACAGGCTCCCAAGGCGGCCACCCTCACAGGAGTAAGCAGCAAAGGCGCACTTTGCCAGGCAACAGCAGGTGGGAAGGCATGAGAGGACGCAGGAAGTGGAACAGGGGAAGGATGAGCTCACATTCATGCCTGTGTGACGTGTCTTCTTGTGTGCAAGTGGGGTGAAGGGCGGTGTGTGTGTGGGGGGGGGGGGGGGAGGGGGAGAGAGTATGGGCAAGAAAGACAAAGCAACGAGACAAAGGGCAAACACTTGCACTGTGTCATGAGTCGTGAGGCACTAACGTTTGTGGCCATAGCAGAAGAAAGGGAGGGTGCTGTAAGCCATTGTTACAACCGTGAGTGCTCCATGTTGCAAAAACTCTAGATCTAACAACACATCACAACCCGCAAACACACAAATACACATACACACACACGCACACGCACACGCACAGGAGCAGCAGCCTGGGCGTCCTGCGTGCCCTTTCCGCTGCACACTCCCTCAAGCGCGCGCGCGACAGCAATTGCCACCCCGCAGCTGTCAGGGGCTCAGCTGTCCGTGCCCCGTTTAGCACCCGAGCCCCCGCTGTGTGCCCCACCCCCCCTCCTCCTGGATTTTACAAAGACATGGACACCGCAGGTGCGCGCGTGTCTGTACGTCACGATTTTGCTCAGCACCTGTGGGGTGTCCGTGATGCTCCCCTTGTGCTTAAGGGTCAGTGTTTGTATGACACCTTGCACTTGCAGCAGCCTGTACGTGCTGCGTTTGTGCTCCTGTTATGTGTCTTTTGTCAGAAGCGCAAGCAGCGCTTGCAAATTGCTCACGTCTTTGCTCCGTGGTATCTGTTGAATTTATATGCGGGATGATGGCCGTGCATTATTGACGGTGGTACGTCATGCACGCTCATCAAAAAAGCTCTGTGGGGATGAAATAAGTGAATCTTCCTCTTAAGCTTCCTGTGGTGAGTATCTGTAGGGCTGGCCAGAGAAATTACAGGATTCTGTGCGTCAAATCTCCTGCGAAAACATCTGTGCCACACAAGTTAGTTCCGGGCTGATCCAAGGCACCTGTAGACCAAAACGACGGCTATCTTTCCCTCCCTCTCCCTCTCTCTCTCTCTCTCTCTCTCTCTCTCTCTCTCTCTCTCTTTTTTTTTCTCTTTCTCTCACACAACACACAAAACTCACCCACCCATATACACTGATACACACTCAACTAACACACCATGCTCACACGGGTGTTGCAGTGAAGACAGCTGTCCCTGCCTTAGAAACTGCAGCAGCTTGTGTTGCAAATCCTGCTGGCCCAGATGCTTCAGGTCACCAGTTTGAGACAAAGGTACAGTGTGTGTTTGCTTATGTGAGCGGCGTTGGCTTATAAATAGGTTTGACAGGTTAGCAAAAGACAGCTTGTAGCTGCTGTTCCAATGAAAGTGTGCCTGTAATGAATACAGGTGCACTTGTTATTTGTTACATGAGCACGCAGAATCTGCAGTGGGCTCACCCTATGTGCTCGCTGGTGATTGAGGTTCAGAGCTCAGGCACATGAGGTACATACGCACACACCGCAGCACATTGAACTGTTGCCATGCACTGTTGCTTGTTCAAGGCCCATGTACACATTTTCCGCCAACTTGCTGCATGCACGAGAACTCAGGTCATGGAAATCCAGGGATTCAACCGCAGCGGTTCTTGGAGTAACAACATGAGTTTGGGCAGTGCCGGTGGAGCTGGGAATGGGAGCAGGGAGGGGAGCAGGGAGTGTGAGGGGAGTGGAGAGGGAAGCATTCATTTACCTGCGGGAAATCAGGAGGGAAGGGGGAAGGGGGGATGTGGTAGCGAGTGGAATGGGGGGGTGGTGAACTCTCATTGTCAGAGCTACGGTCAAACCCTTGCCAACTGTATGCACAACTCAGCTAGTAGTGCAGCCGCCGCAGCAGCAGCAGCAACAGCAACAGCAGTGTCAGAAGCGGAGGACTTAGATGATGCAAATGTGGCACAGGCGTATGCACACACGCACCCGCGTGAGGAAGAGCGTGTGTTCAAGCTGGACTGCAGCTCCAGTGCATTTGCGCCCTATTGTCAGTCTCAGTCTCCTGTCAGGGTCGCCTTGAATGAGCCTCAGGTGAGAAAATAGAGCCACTGAGGAAGTACACGTTGCCTAACCACATCGTTTGTTGTGTGCTTGTGTGTGGGGGGGTGAGGATATGGACTCTTTTCCTCTCTCTCTCTCTCTCTCTCTCTCTCTCTCTCTCTCTCTCTCCCTCTCTCTCCCTCTCTCTCTCTCTCTCTCTCTCTCTTTCTCTCTCTCTCTCTCTCTCTCTCCTTATATATACCCTCTGCTTACTGGCCTGCTCGTGCCCTCCTCTCTTCATCACGAATACTCCCCTCCTAAAATGTTATTTTCATCAACTCCTCCCCGCTTCTCTCACTCCTTGTCTCGCTTGCAGGCAGCAAAGGCACTCCTCTTATCATTTAAGTGCATATTATTATTTCCTTCCCCCCCTCTTCTACTTCCATCCCACCTGCAGCAGCTGATGAACACCCCTCATCACTATTAGTCCTCCTTTAGTTTTGTACAAACAGCCCATTGCATCTTGTTCCTTGTCCCACCTGCGCAGGTATAAGCAGCAAGCCCCATCCTCACACTCACCAGGCCCAGCCCAAGGGTGACAGCTCCCCCTCCAGGGTAACAAGCTGCTGTAATAGATATGGGGGACAGTGGTTGTCCATGTTGGACACTTAGATGTGTGGTGTAAGAGTGTATTTGTGTCTGTTATTCTGTGCAATAGTAGTGCAATGCCATATGGTGTGTGGGGACGCCTGCAAGGTGTCAGGACAGATTTGTGTACCTAGGAGGGAGCATGTATTGGACCCCTGGCCTGTTTATAAGGAAGAAATTCGACAATCTAAGCACATTGTTAGGGCATCCTGCTTTTTCACCATGTTGAGTGACACGTGCAGATCAACACTTATGTTGCACAAAAAGCCGTTGAGTGCATGCACGTGAAGTTTTGCCGTCGAACTCAAGAGCAGAGCTAAATCACATTTCCGCTATGCAACAGATGCACATCTTTCTTACAGAGAGCAGGGTTGCCTTCGAGTTCAGTCTTGCTCCTGCAAAGAACACATATGGCACCAATTGTGAGCCATTAAACAAAATCAACTGTGCAGATATTTTGAACACAACGTTGTATCTCACTTTTTGGGACATCATCGTTTTTGAGTATTTAGCACGTTACTCTTCTTTAGGTTCCCTCTTTGGCATGTCTGTGAAGTTTGGCGTGATGTCTTTGTTCTCAACAGTTGTTTTGGGGGAGTTATGACTATGATATGTCCGCGACGACTGCGCTTTCCTTGTTCTTATATTTACATTCACGCTCTTTATCTTTTTCTGTGGCTTGCATCAGCTTACTTAGAGCCTTGGCTAGTGCATAGTTTTAAACCTGTGTGTACTAATGCATGGCTAAACTTGGTCAACGTTTTTTTACCAATAGGTATACAAACGTCTTTTTTCACGGCACGAGGCAGGGAAGGGGTGCTGGGTCTACAAACTGCATAGCACCTGTGATAGCAGGGTTGTTGGGTGTCCACTGTTTGGGTCTTACTGTCCAACTTATGTGTTCTTGTAATGAAGAGGAGCTTCTTGGGTTGCATCTCGATGGAATGATAAGTAGTAGTAAGGCACTTCTCAGTCTAGCATTAAACAAGAGGTGGCTCAAAATGTAGGCGGGGAGATTGAATCCTTAGGCTGTGTATTTTGGAAGGTATATTTCCAGCATCAGCAACTTCAGAGGTTTGACCGGATCAAGAAATTGGCAAAGTGAATTGTGGGCATGAATTGTACCGAACAGAACGAGCAACAACGAGGCAGGGGGTCAGGGTTTGGAACCCCACCTTGATGTGTGGCAGCTTGCTCAACCAGGTGAGGTTACGTAAGCAGCCACCACGCACACCTTTAAATATAGTATCTGGTGATTTTTTGTTAGGCTTGACAAGCAACAGAACAAACGTGTGATGTATGCCAAGACTTGGATCAGCCAGCCATGCAAAAACAGGTTTGATTTAGATTCACGTGGGAAGACCTTCAGCCAGGCTGTTTGGCTGATCGGTCTGTGACTGGTCCTCGCCAGTCAACAAATCCAAAATCCAAAATTCAAAAGCTCAGACAAAAAAGTGTTGTTGTCACGAACTGAAAAACAAATTACTTTTGTAAGTTGCGTCAAGTTGATCTTTTCGATCGCTGGGAGATCCCTATTAATGGATCGAGCAGCCATTCCATGGCATGCTGGAGGCCTTTGTAATCCAAGCTGAAGTTAAATTTGGAATGATACATGGTTTACAAGGTTTACTGGACAAGGCCTTCAATCAAGAACTATAATTGCTCGCCAATAGCATGGCCCGACTCGAGAATGGTCCAAACTTTCCTTGGGATGAGAGAGAGAGAGAGAGAGAGAGAGAGAGAGAGAGAGAGAGAGAGAGAGAGGGAAAAAATAAGATAAGATAATAGCAAAGTATCTGCACCCCCTGCTCCTTCAGCTGCACAGACACCTTCTCTTGTGAACGGCCCAACACCTTGGCCACCTCATAAATGCTCCGAGGTGCGCCTCCAGGAAGTGGGGTGCGATACAGGTTCTCCATCTTCTCTTTTTCAGCCATCGTGAATGGCTGAGTGCAAAGTAAGCAACAAGACAGTAAAAATCAGAGATCAGGACGGTCTTTTGATTTGATGGGTAATACGACGTATACACACAGATATACACACAGACATGCAAGCAGGCAGACAAACAGACGCTACAAGCAAACAGGCAAGCAGGACAACATGCATGCAGAGACACAGGCTGACACACATACAAATAACAAACACACGAACAGTCAGACAAACATGTACACTCGCACACACATATGTGCACATTTCTTGAAAAGCGACGATTCGGTTGGACAGCCCTACCAACAAACTAATACGCATACAGCAGCAAAACAGACAGGCACACACACACACTCACCTGTTCTTCAAAGTCTCCCTGTCTCAAGGTGACCCCCAATGCCACCAGGTATTTCCCTGCTGTCTTGGGGTCCACCGGGGGGGTCAGCACCTGTGACACGTCCTTGAGCGACCAACGTTCCTCTCTGTAGAGAGTGGGAAGATCTGGGCACTGCTCCAATGCCTGTCGTACATTGTAATAAAGTGGCATGTTAAATCATTCAAAATTGTTGAAGAAGCACATACCAACTGTAATTGTGTATTCTAGAACTTTATACACGTCAGCAGTTAACTTACCTTATCTTGGTGTTATTGTACATTGCATGGCATTGTCAACTTACATCAAATTCAATTTGGACCATAATGCGAACATGGTTGAAGTTAAGGATACCAGCTGTGATGGTACGAGTGGGTACCGTACATATTTGAAACACACACGCATGCACACGCTCACGCATGCATACATACACAGGCACACCCATAGGTACGCACATAAAACATACCCACAAAAAAAACACAATCACACACACACACTAACCCACCCACACCCACACACACACACACCCACACACACCTTCAGCACTGCTGCATGGCAGGAATTGGTTGCCCAGTTGCTCGCTGAAGGCAGCTCTCTCATCCGCCGCACAAGCTGTTCCTGCTGCTGCTTGAACTGAGGGCTGTGTTGCGCTGGGTGGGTAGATGCCACAGGCAAAGCCCCTGTAGTAGCACGCGCAGATCCTTTTGTTTTATGAAGGAGACCGTGCACGGAGCTCGGGGGTACCCAGTCACACACAATCTGCTGCTCCTGCTGTTGCTGCTGCCCCTGCTGTTGATGATGGTCTTGCTGTTGTGGTTGCTGGGGGGGCTCATGCTGTAGCTCCTGCTGCTTTTCCTTCACAGCTTCTCGAATGGCATGCAGCTTCGCAGTCAAAGAGGCGCTCTGGTTGGCTTCAAGGATGGTGGCGGCTGTGGAGCTGTCTCGCACTGCCAGATCAAGAACATGGCATACCACATGGCTGCCTGGCGCAATAGGGCCCACGCCGTGGTAGATGTGGGCAGAAGCCCCCTGAAATCGATATGGCTCTTGACCTGTGTGCGGAGTTTTGGATAATAAGGAAATACAGCCTTACTAACATCATAAACCATCAACGCAAACCAAACACCAACATTGGTACTTTTTGGTTAACTATAAATCACGTGCATGTGTGATCTGCAGTAGAAAATTATCTGATGACAAACGTATGCTCATGATAAAATGTGCAGTCATTACTACCCTTGTATCATTATAGTCTTTCACCCTCACCAATGAATCCAATATGCAAATGATAAAAGGAGAGAGTGCCGAGTTGTAGGCAGTGAAGCTTCTTCTACCCCAATACATTTATTCGTCCATAGGCGCAGGTCACAGTTGTAGCCTACCTGTCTTATTACTGTATTATAAAGTTGTTCTTGTGCACTTTTTTGATGGAAGCCAGAAATAGTTATTTGAAGCAGTTGTAGTCAGTCTCGCAAACGATCTAACAAATAATAAAAAGAACGTACACAGACCTGCTAGGGCAGGAGTCATCATCTGCGCAAACACAGAAGTATGCTGTTGCTGCTGCTGCTGCCGCTGCTCACCATTATCCTCCTCCACCTCGTCGTTACATGGGGCACGCATGCTCAGCTGATTGGCGGGGTGGTTGCCGTCCTCATATGAAACAGCCTTCCCATCCTTAGTAAGAGGCACCCCTATGCCCAAGTGCGCTGCCCCTGCACCATACAGGCACAAACGTGCCAGAACCTGAGTCGTTGCCACTCCATCGGTGTGCCACTCGTGGGGCACGATGTCTTTGGTATGAGCAAGGGGGCAAGCAGTGTGCCAGGTGAAGGAGTTGGGAAAGTACAGGCCTGTGTTTGTACAGAAATGGCACACACACAATGCACACACGCACACAATGCACACACCCACACACACACACACTCACATACGCACACACACACACGCACACACACACACGCACACACACACACACACACACACACAAACACACACACACACACACAAAAACACACATACAAGCAAGAATGCATGCAAAATATACACACACATTCACACTTGCATAGAAGCTCTCTCTATCTATCTATCTCTCTCTCTCTCTTTCTCTTTCTTTCTCTCTCTCTTTCTCTCTCTCTCTCTTTCTCTCTCTCTCTCTCTCTCTCTCTCTCTCTCTCTCTCACTCTCTCACAACCCAAAAAAAGTTTGGACCATTCTCAAGTCGGGAGATATAAGAAAATTGGTCTCACTAGCAATAATTGAAGCCAGGCTGTAACAGCCAGTTCAAATGTGCAGGCCAGCAATTAAAGGCAGCAAGTTGTCATAGGTCAGCATGGTGATTTGATTTTGAGGGTATTACATGGATCAAGGGGAGATAGCATACTCCCTAGAAAAAGAAAAGGAAAAGGAAAAACCACGCAGGCAGTGAAAGCCACTCCCCACATTAAATAAGGAAAAGGAGCCACTTTGGTGCCGGGTACCGTAAAGCTCCTCCATCGCAAAAAGAAAGGAAATATCAATGGGGATCAGGAGGGTTGCAGGCTCGGCCTAAAACCGGCTCCTGATGAGAGTTGATAATAGTACTGGAAAGGGCACGTCTAGTATGGTGGACAAGTTTAGCAGCAAAATTCACAGAGTGCACATGGAGCTTGGAGCGGAAGCAAGCTTCTTTACTCTTTGAGAATCAAGACCCAGTTCCTTGAAAGGCTCCAAAGTGTGAGTGTTGTAGATGGTGCCACCCACACCCAAAAGGATGATGTGGAGAGTAACGGATGCTCCTTGGAGAATGTTGCAAAGGTCTTTGTGCTGTTATTTTGCGGCGTTCAGCTGGTTCTGAGGTCTGGTGTCCTCACAGTACTTGATCTCGACAAGGTGGATGTCACGCCGAGGTTTGCTGAGGTCTTTAGGTCGATGCTGTCTGGGGTTGGTGGCTCTACTGGTGGCTGGCGGTGCTGCTGGGATGCTCCCAGTCTCCCTCAATTGCCCCCTGCCACTCCGAAAAACCTGAGAAGCGGGGTGGGAAGAGCCATTTGGGAACTATTCTACTTTCAGCTGTTTCAGGAATCTGGAGATTTTGCATGGTCATCCGGCCATGTTTATTGTATGGGTATGATTATGGGCTTGTCTTTGGTTTTCTATGTCTTCTTTTGCAAGCCAGTGGATGTTGTAGAAGGGATTTCCTTCAGGGCCTGCTGTTTTGATGGAGGTGTCTGCAATGTCGGAGTAGGTGGTGGCTGACTTTCTAGCAAGGACGTCGGCATGTTCATTACCGATAATACCGGCATGGGACTTTACTTTGAAGAAGTGGATGGTCGATGGTGATTGGCAATTGCTGTAGCCATGGATTGAAGGACATCTCCTTGGATGTAGTGGCGATGGAGATTCGGTTGTGAGAGCTCCTTTTTGATTTGGTGCAGTGATGTAAGGCTGTCTGTGGCTATATGTGAGTAGCCGTGTATGACTGCAGCTGCTATAGCTGCTAGTTCTGCACGTGAGATGGTGTTGGTTATACCCATGCCTTTTGGGTTTATATGTTTATATAGTGGGAAACATTAAAGTTAAGGTTGTCCTCCTATATAGGGAGTATACTCCCTACTATGCGAGAAATAAAAGGGAAATTGAAAGAGTAAGGGCAGCAAGAGGGGCTGGTCCAAGGACAGGAAAAAGGCAGAGGGGGGACACTGAGGCCCAAAATGGGTATGTTTTTTGCATGCTCCTAGGGCAGGTGGCCGTAACTGACAGGTTTCAAGCTCAGCTTTGCTACGTAGATTCCAATGCAGCTGAGCTTGAAACCTGCAAGTTATGGCCACCTGCCTCAGCAGCCGTGGCGTGATCACATGAACCTTACTTTTTGAGCATCCATACGCTGTATCTGACCAGCCAGTGCATCAAGCCCTGTGATTTTTAGTGTTTTGAACTCAATATAATAAACAAAGATTATTGCAAGAGAAATGGGACAAAAAGACAAAGTGGTTGACGAGATATGCAAATTAATGTGCCATTCCCCCCGGAAAGCACCCATCTAGGGTACAGGTGCACGGCGTGTGCTTTTAGTCCTGTCCTTCTTTACGCAGGGCGACTTGTCTAAATCTGAGCACATGCTCGGGCAGCTTAAAAAGTCAGGTTTGGTTGCAGGCTTTTCTCAAAGCTTCCACTAAGATGCCCTTTGAGGCATATGTAGAGATGTAACCTTAACCTTATAAAGACAGCATCAGTTTGAAGCTAGGCTGGGTCCAATTTATTGATGAAGTGACGTGTGAGTAGTTGCACCTTTAAAATGAAATTTCATGCAAAAAAGAGCATGTTTTGGATTTTGCCCAGTGTCCCCCCTCTGGGAAAAAGGAGGCAAGGGGGGAGGCATTCAAGAGGAAAAGGTTCAGACTAGGGTGGCAGAGCAAAACAGAGGGCGAACTCAGGCTGAAATTTTTGAGGCCTGGATACCTACACTACCAAAAGAGCAACCAGACACGAAGGCAAGAAGCTAGGCGCCAGCCAAGATAAGATCAAACTAAGCCATAGCAATGACTGGTGCGCCAGAATAGGCTCCAACGCAACTCCCCTAACGAAACTGATACCCCTCTAAAGCGCAAAACCCAAGCCTAGCTGAAAGAAAAGCCTCACAGGAAACCCCTTGAGAAGGAGCACAAAATACCTGAGGATCCTGGGCGCAGAGCAGCGGTCTACGACCTACTATCCCCAAAGTCAAAAAGAAAGAAAAATGCTAACCCTACACAGACAGACGGGCAGGGAAACCAGCCAGGTGAAGGGAAGTGGGGTGGGGAAGCACCAAAACGACGTACAGCAAAGAGCGTAGCTGACCAACAAGCAAAGAAGGAGAGGATCCGCACAGGGAGGCAACGCTGAGGGCTGCAACAACACAAGGCAGAACACCATACCCTAGGGGAGGCTGCACACAGAGCATGCTACGATTTAAAAGGCCTCTGGGTGCAGCTGATTGGATGAGAAAGAAAGGTCCGTTCTGGAAATAGCTCCTTGTCTTTCTAAACTGAAAGGTAAGAAAAGAAATACCTGGCAGGCAAGCAGTGCAATTTATACACATAAAGCTTGGAAGTAAGATCTTGATATTAATTACAAAAGGAGTGCAAGGGAGCCTCTCTACTGCTCCCATGAGAAAACTCTCAACGTCAGATTGTAAGTAGTAGGAAACAGTTGGATCGCTTGAACAAGAAAGACATGCAAGCACTTAATGTGCAGGGCTGTAAAAATCAAACCTGAAAAAGAGCAAGGAAAGTACACATAGATAGGGTCATGAAGCTGTAATATTGTACAGTGACAACAATAAGATCCTGACATCCAAGGAGTATCACGCAGAGCACAAAGCTACTGCCCGGCTCATAAATGTTGCTTGCTAATCATCCTCTACGTCAGAATCCTTGCCGGCTTCTCTAAGCATTTTGTTTTGCTTACGTTGTGCATTGACATACCTGCAGGGACAAACGGACATGCACAATTTGTTACATTGTACAAATCAGACCACATATTCCATTTTCTCGCTAGGGTCTATTAGGAGATAGGGCGAATTGTATCGGCAAGAAGTTGTGCTTTTGTCAGGTCCTTATACAATCACAATGGTTGTCATCCCTAATGCATGCATGCGTGCCTTAAAATTTGACCTGCGGAAATTTTTGACCTACGAAAACTTGCAACTTATAGATGTACCATGTTTGTGCAATTGAAAGCATGCAAATAATCTTATGCGCTTATGCGCTTATGCGACCAGCATAACCAATGTACTGCAAATTGTAAAAAATCTTATAGTTACCCACCCCAAAATCACATTCCATATGCACTGAACAATCCCACTCTCTCTCCCCTTACCAGTATTCAAATTCTTTGTATGATACTTCACCAGATCCGTCCCTGTCAATCTCCCTGAACATTTGTGCAGTTTCTTCCTCATCAAAGCCTGCAAGCAAGACCATGCAAATTTAATTTGCAGTCACTCCCGCAGAGTGATCAAATGCGTGCTCTGCACTGTACTGTGCTAATAGGAAGTATAAGACCTGAAACCTGAGTATGACATCCACGAAAGGGACAAATGGCTCGCATCAATGCATGCACCCAAATCACTTAAACATCCTATTTTTCCAGTCAAAAATATGCATATGAAATGTTAAAAAGCATTAGGACCATACACACTGATACAGGCCAGAAAGGAAAAAGCAAAAAGTACTGAGCAACAGACCCCGTACTTCCTTCCCCCGTAGCACAAAAACCCAAGCATGCTAAATTTTCATCAGGTCAGCAGTACCAGACATCGTCCATTTTCTTGAAATCGTCTGTGATACAGATGTATCAGCAGGGCACACTCTCAATTCAACTCACCACACAAGCCCAATGCATGTGCAAATTCCTCTTCATCCAGGGAGCCTGACTTGTCATCGTCATAGACGGTGAAGATGTTGTGGATCTCGCTCATGAGTTCGCCATCAGGCCTGGCACTGGCTACGTAGTCCTGCAGATATATGCACCAACTCGTCTGATTACATTCATCCGAATAGAACCATTTATCAAATTTAAACCAACACCTTTACTGTGATGCCAGATTGTAGATGCAGCGGGATTTGGCAGCGCTTTCGCAAGGGGCTTGGTTGTTTACGCAAAAGGAGTGTGCATGTGATTTATTGTACAAGTGAACGGCGTCCCCCACACCTAACAGGATGATAAGAATAATAACAAACCAAACTTCCTGGGAGAGTGTTTGAAAGACTAGCTTGAACCTCAAGACTGTATAAATGCCATTGAAGTATGCATTAACGTCGTCCCTGTTTGCGATATGATTGGCACCCAGCAAGCATACTATCTGCCCTACGATAAACAAGATCCATTGAAATTCACTATGGCCAGAACTTGTACAACATACATACAGGATACATGTGGTACTTCAGGCAAAGATGTTCCTGAAATATTGTCATACTTGGTAGGTGTAGGCTTTGGCCAGTCCAAAGCCCTGATATGTTATTCAGCTCCTCCCCCAAAAAGCAAACACTTAAGCTAGCCAGAAACCACACACTTGCATGTATTATAGTTATAGGAAGGAACACCTTAACCAACATGGTCAACTGCAGTTCTGGCCAGACCTGCAAACGTACCTACATATCAGGCGACCTATTGGCATTGACAATTAAATTTGCTGCGACAACAGTTTTCTTTTACTAAGTAAAAAGTGGAACTTTTGTATTGTCGTACCATGCAAGGGAATACAGCAGGCAAAATGGATTTTAAAAAGTGGACTCAAATCTGGCTGTGCCTTATGGGAGAGCAAGTTTAGATTAAGGGTGGACGGTTTTTGGTATTGGCGTCTCAGAAGTTCATGATTAATGCAACAGTATTAAAGTTTGAAGGCATGAACTCACATCTGGCCGTGCCATACGAGCGAGCAAGCGTAGGTCGAGGGTGGACGCCTCAGGGTATAGGCACTTCAAGAGATCATTGAAACGGATGGCGCCGACCTTGCTCTGCATGTTGCAGGTGAAATGCTCCTTTTCAGTACCAGTACAATTATGGGTGGCCTCTAAGGACTGTAGCAGGTGCAAGACGCCTTATATGGTCACGAAAGGTGATGCACAACATTCGCTGGCAGACAGCATTTGAAATCTTGCATGACTAGATTTGTTAAGATCTGGGCCTGTCCTCGATTGTGTGATCCGCCTTTTCCTGCAAGCAGGTGACCAAAGCCCCAACACAAAGGAAAGAAACATACAAGCAGCATTACAAGTGGATAAAGGAAAGGAGCCCTTTTACCAAGAAGAAACATGCTTTGAAGTAGGAGTGCGTGAAGAATTGCACTGCGTGTGGTGAAACGTTGTGTGCACAAATTTAAGGCATTGAATAAGATGGGGGCAAATGTGCATCATGATGGGATTTTATGGAGAAGGCGCTCTGGTGTTGCAGGGGTGCGTGTCTTACACACATTATGAGCGCACCTTGTCCAAAGAATGAAACATGCTGTTTGCCATGCCAGCGGCGTGAGGCAAGTGCTTTTTTATGTACCTGTGATGAAAGGAGGTCAAGAAGGGGCAAAGTCTGTAGTGTAAATCCTCATTGCAGAGCACACCGCAAGAATGGACAGAACTGTCTTGGAAAAGAGTAGGATGGTTGCGATCTTTGCCTGGACGTGATGCCTCAATTGTTAATTATTGAAGTCCATTGTTAACCAATGAAGTCCAAGGAAATAGATTTAATGCGTAAATGTATGTGTGTGTTTGTGTTTGTGTAGGTTAATGTGTGATTGTGCTTGTGTAAATGTGTGTGAGCGTAGGGAAAAGTCAGCAAGATAGGGAGGACAGTGGTCAGACGGACCTCTTTGAAGGCTGTTGCCAACAAGGTCTCTGTCAAGTGTACACTACGATGCTGCTTTATGCTCCCAGGTACATTATCACTGGGTGTACAGCAACAAGCAGCCGCACCATTTAAACTCTGGCAGTGTGATCTTGCCGTCACAGTCGCCGTCTACATCCAAAAATGTGGACCAAATACGCCTCATGGATTTGCGCCTGAGCAAAATAATCAAGCGAATGAGAAAGACAAAGATCATGCTAGACATGATCGAGCTGGACAAAGAAGTTTTTGTTTTGGCTGTTCAGCAAGGTCCAGAGGTCGTCTGTTTTGCTCAGTGGCTGCTGCTGTGCTGGCTGTGTAGTATAGGAGGGCAAGTATCTAGCGAGCAAGATTCAGGCCGCACACACTATTTGCAGTGACGCTCACTACGCCTAAGTCCATTCAAGTAACTTGACTTGGCTGATCTTAGAAGCGTGTAATCCAAGGGGCTGTATGGCCAACCTTGCTAAGCTCACAGCATGCAGGTATGCTGCACACGCGCACTCAGCCACAACAATTCAAAGATCTCCAACACCACCTCCTGGTTGCATGTAGCTTGACATTTGCTGATTAGCTTTGACAAACAGTGGGATTGAACACCATCTCAGCCCACTTCCTTACCTCACCACACGCATGGCAAAAGCATTTGTGCCTGAGATGGAGTTCATCTTACAGCTGCCTGGCACTACGTGGTATGCGGGGATTGCCTGCACCGTGCAAGTTTGAGGAAGTGTGATGACGTGTGTGTATATTTATGTTGTATTGCATATAAGAATTCAGCCTAGTTTGATTGTCTGGTCGACTATGGAGTGCACAGATGCATGCATTTACAGGTGCACACACCTGCAAAACACACTAATCACTTGTCTAGCTCTAAGCAACAAACAAAGATTGAGAGCCAATTACACAAATCACAAACGCACAACGTAACCTTACATGCACACACATAAACAAACGAAACTAGCCAACACGTGTACGTACTTGGATCATGCGCTCATCGAAGTCCCCATCCTCCACAAGCATCTGGTAACACTTTTTGACAAACTCTACGAATTCATCAAAGGACAGCATGCTGTCAGAGTTGGTGTCTGCACGCTTGAACATGAGGTCACACGTTTTGTGGCTGATGCCTGTCTGCAAGGGCAGATAAGGTCAGGAAAGGCAGGGATGAGCAGACTTACAAGGTGGACATGGTCACATGCTTGATGGCTGATGGCTGATGCCAAATATTCACGTTGGACGAATTTAGGCATAAAAAGAGGTCACATGTATAATGGCTGCAGCCTGCGTTTATTCCAGGCAGGGGCCTCAGTTGCAGTGGCTCAAATGTATGAATTTGTCACCATTCCGTTCAATGTGAGGTGTGTGCTTCTATATTGTCTGCAGGCCTGTGCTCAGACGGTCAGACGATACGGACCATGAGTATGGTACGGACCGCCTTTTTGTAAAAGACGGCGTATTTCCGATTTTTAGCGACCTTATTTTACCATCTAGACAGTAAAATACGGTACGGTGTGCGGTACGGTGCTAAGCTGGCACTGCCAGTGCAATTTTGGCCTCAGAATGGCTTCTCTGCCCCAACACCTCCCATTTCCACCTCCCGCATGCTCCTCTCATGCGTTGACGCCACACAATGCTTCCCTGGACGACCCTGAGGCTGGGTTGGCGCTGCATCAGCTTGGGGGAAGGGCCCAGAGGTGTCTTGCATGGAAACTCAAAGTCGGATGCAGTACTTGATTCCTGGTTTATTATTATACACGAACAGTTGCTGCAAAAAGAAAACAATAGTTGGGCCAAAATTGGAGCCAAATGGTCAAATTACACCAAAACCGCACTGTAAGGACCACCGTCCTGTACTAGTTGACTCCACCGTATTAGTTCAGTACGGTACGGCGTATTACGGCACGGTACCGTAAGTACGATTAAAATCGCTCTAGTACGGCATAGTCACACAAGCCTGATTGTTTGGCAATGAGGTCCTCTGCATCACAATCTTCAAGCGTGTCAAAATTGTCCAGAAGCATTTTCAGTGTTTTTAATGTAGGCTGCATGATAAATTTTATGATGCTCTGCTCTGCTCCACTTCAAACAAGACAAGCCTAGCAGGATCCAAGCTTATAAGTGGCATGCATAATGGACACGCACCGCGTGATCTGCACTCATAAGCTTAGAGCCTGGAGCTGCCAAGTTTCCCATACCAGACACACGGGCCATTACCAATGCCCAATACTATTGACAACCAAGGCAGGAGACGGCTTCAACCCAGCCTGCAAATCTCATCACCTCCCCTTTTTTCATTTCTTTCTGTGGCGGAGGAGTTGTACAGTACCTGGTATTTGAGTTGCTCCATATTTTTTTTTTAACAGGGTTGTTCAGTTTACATTTCGGTCAGAAGTTTGGGTTTGCAAACTTGCATGTTGCGTGAAATTGGAAAGGGCGAAGGGTCATTCAATGTTCGGTCGAGGTTCATCAAATGCTTAATAGTTTCATAGACTTAAACGCATATGTCTGTTAATGTACAAGGAAACGCTTTGAGGGTAATCGAACTCACACGCACTTTATCAGGACCCTTGCTCCCAGAAAAACGAACTGTTTTTAACGTGGGGAGTGGTCTTCATTGCCTGCGTGCTTTTTCCCCCTCCTGTGTTCATAGAGTATCAAAGCCACACCTCGCTGTGGGCCATGAGGTACTGGTACAGATTGGAGCGCGAAATTGTTGTTCCCCAGGGCTCCTCCGCTGCCCTGGTCGCCACACCGTCCAGTTGTCGTCTGTTCCAGATGCACACAGCATCAAACACGCTCTCTGCAGGAAGCAGGGCAAAGCACGTGCGTGTGCGTTACAAACAACGTCTAGTGATTTTGAGTACTGATGGCTTCTGACATGCTGTGCACAGGGAGCAGGGCAAAGTGCGTACTCGTACATGCATGTGTGTGCGTGCTTTGCACCCGGAAGCAATGTGAATTTTTGAAAATGGCATTACATGCTGCATGCAATTCTTTATTTGGAATGCAGGGCAAGCTTCACGGCCAGCAACAGCCCGTGCTAATATTGTATTGTAATGGCTACTTTGGCTTAGTGTGTTTTTCTGTGCCTGCTTTGGGGGGTGTCGCTGATCTGTTTGCTTTTCTGTTTCTTTTGGATTGACCTTCCTTCCTGTTCATTCCCTCATCTGCTTCAAGGGGTCAAGCTCTTTGTTTGAGGGCTACTGACTCTTCCTCGGAACGTGAACCCCCAGCATAATCATAGAGGGGGTTATCTGGGCAAAAGTCAAAACATGCTCCTTTTTGCATGAAAGGTGCAACTACTCACACGTCACTTTATCAAATTGGACCCAACCTAGCTTTTAATTGATGCTGACTTTATAAGCTACCCGAGCATGTGCTCAGATTTAGACAAGTCGCCTTGCGTATAGAATGACAGGACTAAAAGCACACGTCGTGCACCTGTACCCTAGATGGGTGCTTTCCAGGGGGAATGGCACATTAATTTGCATATCTCGCCGACTACTTAGTCTTTTAGCCCCATCTCTCTTGCAATGATCTTAATTTATTGTAAGGACCTCAAAACACTAAGAATCACCGGGTTTGGTGCACTGGCTGGTCAGACACAACATATGGCTGCTCAAAAAGTAAAGTTCACGCCGCGGCCGATTAGGTATTGGCCCCCTTACTTGCAGGTTTCAAGCTTAACTGCTTTGAAAATGCATATCAGAGCTGAGCTTGAAACCTGCAAGTTAGGTGGCCCATACTTTAGGAGCATGCAAAAACCATACCCATTTTGGGCCTCACATAACCCCCTCTGGCATAATCATGGTTTTATGTTCAGAAAGTAGCTGTCATTCACACTCTCTGGCTTAGAACACAATTCCTATACATTCACAAGCTTTTACAGACATTCACACCCGTGCATGCCCCCCCCACCTATACATACGCCCCCTAGTGGTGGGCCACTGATGCATATATATGACACAAAAAGCAACGTTTGCGCTTGTTTCTGCACGGACGACCATCATGTTTGAAAGCTGCCTCCTGTGCTCATATGCACGCCTGCATGCAATATTTATGTGCAAGCACACATGCATACAACAAGGCACACCTGCGTAAGAGTCAAGCTCGTCAGGCCGTGGCAGCTTCCCTCTGCCACCTAATAACGTGATGAAGCCTTTGCGTAATGAGGCTGTGTTAGGAGTCTGGTTTGGGGCAGGGGCCTTCGACGCCTCCTGTATGCACAAGTATGCGTGGTGGGTTGTGTTTCGTGTGTGTGTGTGTGTCTGCGCGTGTTTTGCTCTGGCACATGATGCGCACGCAGGTGCGTGTGTATGCTGTGTGTGTTTGTGTGTTTGTATGTGTGTGCATGTTTGTGATGTTCGTGCTCAAGCAAACGCAAACTCGTGTAAGCATTTGAGTTGCAAAAACTGCTGTTCCGTACCTGAGCAGGACCAGCGTATCTGCTAGCTACAGAAAAGCCGGTTGTAGCTCTCTTAATGTCTCTTTGCGCGTCCTTGTTGTTCTTTGCCATGCTTGGAAACCAGGAGCCTCGTGCGAGGATTGCTTTAAAAGTTTCCAGTGGGCACGGGATGTGTGTGTGCAGTTGTGTGCGGACGAGTGTGCGAGCGTGTTTGTGCTTGAGCTTGTGTGTGCAGTGTGTGTATGAGTGTATGTGTGTGTGATTAATTTACATGTGCATGTGTGTGATTGCGTGCGCGTATGTGTGTTTACGGGCCTCACGAGTTTATACATGTGCATTAGTGATGGGTGTACAAGCGAGCGTTATCAGCGTGAGCGTGCATGTGTGTGTGTGTGAGTGTGTGTGCACGCGTATGTGTGATATGTGTGTGTGCGTGTGTTTGCCTGCATGCGTGTGTGAGTCTGTGTATGTGTGTGTGTATGTGTGTGTGTATGTGTGTGCACGTGTCTGTGTGATATGTGTGTGTGTGCGTGTTTTTGCCTGCTTGCGTGTGTGAGTCTGTGTATGTGTGTGTGTGTGTGTCAGTGTGTGTGTGTGTGTGTGTGTGTGTGTTTGTGTTCACACCTGGAGTCTATACATCCACCAGTTTTTCAGCATCTTGCACCATTTACTAGTAGCTATAAGGTTTGCTATAAGAACAACAGTGTGATTCCTTGCCTGTTGTTTACTATATTTTATGGGATATGCTTACATTTGTATAAAACAAATGCAGATAGTTTTGGCTGATTTCCTCTTCACATGTGTGGCTTTGTAGCAATGGCCCTCATGCTGCAGGGAAACAAAAGCAAAGAAAAGAAGAAGGAATGGTATCTTGCTCAATATGCATGAAGCCTACAAGACAGACGCGTTATCAGGTCAATCATTTCTGCACCTCCCGGCATCAGCAATTTTACAACCTGCACTACACACACACACACACACACACACACACACACACACACACACACACACACACAAGCATAAATGCACATTACTCCTCTATTTTATCCTGGCAGGGTGGAGGAACCAAAAACGAATACCTGATTGACTTGGAAAATGTGAACCAGGCCACGAAGGCCTGCATCGGATGGCTCCTCGTACGTGGATGTCGCTCTTTCTGCTCACACCACTTACTTAACTCTGTCAACTTAATTCATACTCTGACGTTCATCCTGTTCCTGACCTACACAGATCCCCCTCCTTGCGCTATTCACGGGCGCTTTACTTGTTATTTACGAGGTGAAGTCAAACCTACTAGGCAAACAGTTTTGGTGACGCTCTAATTCAAACCTTGCTATCCAAACTGCTGCAGGAGGCCTACATGAACCAGACAGACATTGATTTGCGTGACTTGCTGCTGGACCAGCGCATAGTCATGAAAGCGAATAAGTGAGTCAACAGCGTGCGAAATGTGTGGGTGCTGTTTCAGTGCCGCACATCAAGCATTAAGTATTGCTGGTGACACACACATACACACACCAAATTATCATCTGACCCATGCACACAGCTTGTGAGCTTTCTTGCACGAAACGCAACCTTATCCAAAATCAAGTAGGCACGTTTCTTCTCAAATTCTCTACATGCCCTTCTGGCTGCCGCCCTGTTTGCAGTGTGTACCACAAGCACTTTATCAATGCAGACACATGCTGCAACCCTGAGCCTGTCGTGTTCAGCGAGCGCTCATCGGTGAGTAAGAGTCAAAGGCGGACGCTACGACTTGGTGTGCTTATTCATCTGGGTGCTTTTGTGTGTATGTTCGGCGGTCTCCTGACATATGTAGACCAACATATAGCCGTATGACAGCACGAGCAGCAAGCTCCTGGTGCTGGCAAACACGGCTTACGATTTAAATTGTGACAAACACAGAGTGGTGTCTTATGTGGCATTTGTCGGGACACAGAGATGGGAGAGAGGAAGTAAGGGGCGAGGATATGCATCACCTCGGCTTTCATGTCTAGCATCACACTGCTTCCTGCCACACCTCATGAGCTTGGGTTCATTTTTTGTCGAAGAGCTTGTCTAGATTGGTGTATAATGTTTTGGACGCTGTGGCTGCAGGGATGCGCAAACAGCGGCGTGGACCAATCAGAGTGGGGCACGTCTGAACTGTAAGTGAGGGGGGATTTTTGGTAATTGCTGTGGACGTTACAATTTGCAGCAAAACAATGGAGCTCTTTGTCTGCAAACAATGCCTGTTTGGATCATTATTTGCCTATTGTAAAAACACACACATACACACACATATATACACAAGCACACGCACACACACATACATACACACACGCCATACATAGGGTGTGCCCTCCGCTGGTGCGCCTGGTTTGCCCTGGAAGCATGGAGTCAGCAGAGTGCTCTAACGTAAGCTGCTCTGGGAGAGGCACGTAATGTTTGATAATGATGAAAAGAAGGGAGGACGACATATAATTTACTAACTTTAACAGAAGTTGCCTGCCTGTGTAGGTTAGTAGGTTATAAAAAAAGGCTTCATGCGTACACTGTTGTCCATTCTACACCCTGCTGTTTAAAGCACACGCAGACTGGTGTTCCTTCTTAGGCGCTGATATTCAAGCTGCGGTGTTTGAACCAGTACGCGCTGGCTTTCACGTACCTACACCCACACTGTTGTTCATACTCGCACCCTGGGGGCATGCAGGTGCGGAGCGTGCTGTTTGAGGTGGTTGGCTTAGACCCAGACACCGGGCGCTACAGTTTGTGTAGTGGCAGCGGATCTGCATCGCCTTACACAGGTATGCTGTCAATCTTTTACGAGTAGATATGTAGGTCTTGCTTACCTAAGTGCACTCACGCAAGTCTCTGTGAGAACATAAGCAAGAAAAGTGTGTGGGGATCCTTGAGTGTACACAGTCCAGGCTAAGCGTGTGTGACAAAAAAAGTTGGTGAAGTTTAAGTCTGAAGAATCTGTGTACGGACAGAGTGAGGAATAAAAGTACTAGGCTGCCGAACGCTTGATGGGAGGTAGGAAGTAATTTATCTGGAATTGGGAACAGGGAGGCTGGCTGTGGGACTGGTCGGTAAAGGGAGGTGTCAAAAAATGATGTGGGGAAGAGATAGGGAAGGTTCATTGTCAAAATGTATCTGTGTCGATCAATTTAAGTGTGCTTGTATGTGTAATATGTCATCGGTTCTGTGGTCTGTTGCATGAACGTCTGCGTATCAAGATAGTAATTACCTAAGCTCAAAATTGATCGAGATCCTGGTTCACTGGAGCAGGGTTGGTTAAACTGTGTTAATGCATTAATGGTGTGCATGTAGGGTTGGCCGGAACCGTATTCTTATTTGCACACCGTGTACGACCATTCCCAGAGGGGGGACACTGGGCAAAAGCCAAAACATGCTCTGCTCCTTTTTGCATGAAAGGTGCAACTACTCACACGTAACTTCATCAAATTGGACCCAACCTAGCTTCAAACTGATGCTGACTTTACAGGCTACCAGAGCATGTGCTCAGATTTAGACAAGTCACCTTGCGTACAGAACGACAGGACTAAAAGCACAAGTCGTGCACATGTACCCTAGATGGGTGCTTTCCAGGGTGAATGGCACTTTGATTTGCATATCTCGCCAACCACTTGCTCTTTTTGCTCTGTTGTTTTTGCAATGATCTATAAGGACTTCAAAACACAAAAAATCACTCAATTTGGTGTGCTGGCTGGTCAGATACAGCATATGGCTGCTCAAAAAGTAGGGTTCACGCCGCGGCTGCTGAGGCAGGTGGTCATAACTTGCAGGTTTCAAGCTCAGCTGCATTGGAATCTACGTAGCAAAGCTGAGCTTGAAGCCTGCAAGCTATGGCCACCTGCCCTAGGAGCATGCAAAAAGTGTACCCATTTTGGGCCTTAGTGTCCCCCCTCTCAAAAACTCTCAATTAAAAGTATCGTAGATTCTCCGTAAGTGCGTACCTAATTATGGTTGACAAACCCTATGTGCAAAATATCAGCAGGGAGATCTCCGAATTGGATGGTGTAAACCTGGTCCATTTAAGTAAGAATTAGTGTGTTTGTCCGCACTTCCTGGCGCATTCAAAATTTGATACTGAGTTACAGCTCCCATCTATCGGCTTTACCGATCCTGTTGACGGTACCGAA
>Ga0307963_1000407_pt1 | contig 28317 bp, 32 predicted proteins | sample OrgLakmetagen594_FD_201829 | JGI IMG/M metagenome (GOLD analysis project Ga0307963, IMG submission 201829) | Saline water microbial communities from Organic Lake, Antarctica - #594 | ecosystem: Environmental > Aquatic > Non-marine Saline and Alkaline > Saline | place: Antarctica: Organic Lake... | reverse complement strand
ACGAGCAGTCTTATCACCATCCTTCAAGACATACTCATCACGGTTGTACATGTCTTGAATCACAGACAACAAAGGCGCAGGCATGCGAGTACGCCTAAGGTGTTTCCATAGTGCATCCCTTGGAATAGATCTCACAACAACCGTACAGTTCATGAGTCAAAAAGTGACCACTCGAAAGTCTGGCAGTGTTACTAAAGCACTAGCAAAGCATCGAAATAGTCCTGTTCCAGCTGTCTAGGGGAGGGGATTGACATTTAGAAAGCAAGCAATGTTTAAGATGAAGACGACGCTTGATGCAGGTCTTGTGTACAGTTGCTAGTAGAACATATCGAACTGATTTCGAACTAGATTCGAGCATGAATGTACTTTGGTGGATCAGCAAGGGCAATTTCAAGTCACAATTTTTACATAAAATGATGTTAGATGGGTCGAGAACATAGAGAAGGATGGCAATCGTAGGGCTAACGACCGTGTGCCTCCTCCTCCAGCTGATCAGTCAAGGAGGAGGGAGTGCAGAGAGTGACAACAGTGCGCAAGGCCCTGTCGTGGTCCAGCACCACCAGCAGGTGTGTTCATTGTTATTTTGTTCAAGAGTTCAAGTATGTTGCGTTTCTCAACCGTTCCTCACCTCGTTCGTTTCTAGCAGCAGCAGCTGCACCAAGGCAACTCCCAGCCTCCCCCTGAAGCGGCGGGTGAGGATGTGGGGCACCAGTTCGGGGAGCTGCTTGAGGCAGCCCTGAAATCGGAGTTTGGGAATGGCACGCAGCACGTTAACACCAACGGGACGTACTCCACTTTCATGAATGCCACTAACCACGAGAATGAAGAGGTGAGGTATAATTTACAAGGGTTTTCTGCAGGTCCAAGGACTTTGCAACAAATGTGCAAAAGCTTGTACAGTGTTGCACACACACGCATATGCAAACACACACACACACATTCACACGCACACGCAAACACACACACACACACATTTCACACGCAAACACACACGCAAACGCACGCACGCGCGCGCACACACACACACACACACACGCACACACACACATACACACACATACACACACGCACATACACACACATACACAAACACACTCACATTTCTCACGCAAACGCACACACACATACACACACACATGTATGTACTTATGCACGCGCACGTACACACACACACGCACACACACACGCACACACACACACACACGCACACACACACTCACGCATTCACACAAACACGCGCACACACACAGGGTAAGATGGAAACGGTGCTACGCATTAGCGCAAAGCGCGATGCGGCAGAGCGGCAGGCGGAAGCCGGGGTGGAGGCAGGGGGGCATCAGGGGGGTCAGACAAATGGAGGTCAACAGGGGGGTAGTCATAGAGGGGGAACAGGGCATCATGGGCATGGGGAGAAAGGGAGTGGAGGGGGCGGGGGGGCTCAGCACTTAGATATAAACCCTGGGGTGGGCAAGCCCAATAGAGAGGCCAGCCTAGAAACCACGCACGAGGGCGACGTGGATAGGATCGTCACGCACGACAACGCCGTGTTTGTGCTGAGCAAGCCTAGGTGTGTGTGTGTGTTTTTTCAGCTTAGGTAGAAATGTGGGTATGGACTGTGTGGCCAGCAAAGTTCATATGTTTTCCATCTCTGCACTTAAGCCAAGCATTCCCCTCTCATCCTTCCTCTAGACGCATTCCTGAAGTCTTGCCCCAACACACACACACACACACACACACACACACACACGCACGCACGCACGCACGCACGTACACACACGCAGTGAAAACCTGGCCTCGCTTACCATAGACTCCCAGCTCCTATCTGACATCACCATCCTCATCGCTGCGTCTGCGGTGAGCAGGGATTGTGTTGACAGCTGTGTGTATGTGTGTGTGTATGTGTGTGTGTGAGGGTGTGTGTGTGAGGGTGTGTGAGCATGTGCGTGCGTGTATGCAACATGGCAACCCTCATGAGTAGGGTCGACCAGAGCCACGTACGTACGTACTAGACAAACAAGCGTATGGTACTTGACAAGCACATGTATGGTAAACTACCATAGGTAATGATGTAATGATATATACATCTAGTAGGCTGTGTCCTGGCCATCAACACCCGCGGGCACCTTTCTGGGGGTGTGTTCACACTTCAGTGTTGAGTGAGAGAAAAGCGGAAAAGCGAACGGGTTTTAAAACCCCTCAATTTCCCTGGTGTGTTTCCAGGAGTGTGTCCTCCATCTGTCTGGCTGCATCTTGTGTGATTGTGGTAGGGGCAGATTGTCAGGGCTTTGAGCTGTGATGGAATTGGTGCTTCTTAGATCTGATTCATTTCCAGGAGTGTGCCCTCCATTGTCAAGCTGCAGCATCTGCAACCTGTCAAGCTGCAGTGTCTGCAATGACCTCATGCATGTCACCACAACGCATGTCTAGGGTTGGCAAGAACCGTATGTATAATATATATGACGTAAAAGACTTTATCTGGTTAATTCCCTGCCTCTGCCCAAAGTACGGTTTACACATAGGGTTGGCCAAAACCACATATATATACGGTGTGTATACGGTATTTTTGGCAGGAAATTCACCAAATATACGGTCATATACGGTGTATATATACGGTTCTGGCCAGCCTATGTATGATTCAATGGCAAGCTTTGTTTTTGCCCTGAGTTGTTGGGTGAGCTGGTGAGCCTTCACGGCGCTCCATCAGCGAATTTTGCCTGCCTAAGTGTAAATATTTACAGACCTTCACGGCATTCAATTAGCCTATCTATTTGCCTAAGTTTGTACAAACATTTGCAAGCCTTCACAACGCTCCACACAACGCTCCATCGGCCTTTTTTGCCTCCCTGACTCAAAGCAAACATTTGCAATTTGCAAGCCTTCACAACGCCCCACACAACGCTCCATCGGCCGTTTTTTGTCTGCCTGACTTAAAAGCAAACACTGCAAGCCTTAATGATGCTCCATCAGCCTATTTTGTCTGCCCGAATCAGTGCAATGTACACGCTTGGTTGTGAGGCCTGCTTTTGAGGACTACTGAGGCAACCCTTACAGTTACCTCTTGCCACCATGGACATTTTGAGGCTGGAGGTTCTTCATTCACTGTTGTGTGATTGCCCTTGCACAGACATGCACACAGACCTCCAGCCTGTCATGAGCCACTTCTTGTGTGTACCGCACGTGCTTTTGCTAAGAAGGCGTCGCCTGTCCTATCGACACGTAACAACCTGAGACAGATATGTGTATTGTAGGCACTGTAGTAGCGCGTATGGGAGTCATGTTATAACAAAAGTGCACGAGCATATGTAACAGTTGCTAGCGCATTCACACATGCACTTGTACATGCATACTCGCACGCACTCACTCATACATACTCACACGCACGCACACATACACACACAAACACACACACACACGTATGGCAGGTGTTTGGGACGCTGGCTGAGGCTGTGCATATGCCCACCATGAATGGTGTGCTCATTGCGGGTGCTCTGGTAGGGCCTGGGGGACTTCAGCTTGTGCAGGTGTGTGTGTGTGTGTACGTGAACGTGTGCGTGGCGTGCATGCATTATTGTGTGAGTGCCTGCGTGTGCGTGTGTGTGTGCGTGTGTGTGCAGGTTTGTGCATGAGTTTGTGCAGGCAAGGGAGAAGTTTTCTTGTTATGGTTGTTAAGAGAAATTGAAAAGGAGGTGAAAGAAACAGGGGGTTGGCGTACTCGCATTGGGCCAAACCTTGACAATGGGTGAGTCATGCACTTGCATACTATAAATCTCTTTTGGATGAATGGCGTGTTGATAGGAAAGCACGCTCAAATGCGCACGTCTACTCACGCACACACACACACACACACGCGCGCACACACACACACACACACACACACACACACACGCGCGCGTAACAGGAGCTGGTGCAAGTCGAGACGCTGGCACAGCTGGGGGCGCTGCTGCTGCTGTTTGGCCTGGGTATGGAGCTGTCTTTGGCAAAGCTGCGCTCTGTGTGGAACGTGGCAGTGCTGGGTGGGGCTTTGCAGGTGTGGTTTGCAGCCTGTTTTGCTCTCGTTGTCGTACTGTGTGGTTGTGTTTCGCTCTCGTTGTCGTACTGTGTGGTTGTGTTTCGCTCTCGTTGTTGTACTGTGTGGTTTGCAGTCTGTTTCGCTCTCGTTGTCGTACTTGTCATGTTTGACTGATAGGCCTGGGTCTGAAGCTGTCTGAAGCAAATGGTGCGTAAATTATTGTGGGTGCAGCGTGGTCATACAGCAGAAATAAGCATGGCAGGTATGTGTCGGATCAAAAGGAAAAAAGGAAAAACTATGTGGTGGCCCTGGGCTGTTTTGACAGGATTACTAGATGTGCTGGCCATCCATTTTTAAGAATTCAACATACGAGGACAAGAGTAGCCTCAACCCACCTGTTTTGCTTGCTCTTCGGCACATCCCACTGGCTGGTAGGCCTGGGTCTGGAGGTGTCTGCAGCATTTGTGCATTTTAGTGCAAAGTGTGGAATGTGATAATGAAGAGGGGGGAGTGCAGCGCTGCGGGTTTGTGTTCTAGTCCGGTTTCCTCGCATTATTAACGCTTGTTGATGGGCTAAAAGCAGAGTTGGGGTCGCAATGTTGTAGCTGGGGTGGGACAAGGCCTATGGGCGTGAAATGAGGAGTGTTGGGTGTGTGTGTTGTGTGTGTTGTGTGTTGTGTGTGTGTCTGTGTGTGTGTGTGTGTGTGTGTGTGTGAAATGAGGTGTATTGGATGCGTGTTTGTATGTGTTTGTGTGAAATGAAGAGTATTGGATGTGTGTGTTATATACTACAGGGTGTGCTTGTCCAGGTTTTGTGGTCCCTGCAACAAGAACCGTTTGAGATGGCGCTGTGCTGCACGGCTACGTTCCATTATGTTGCACTGCTACGTTCCATTATGTTGCATGGCTACGTTCCATTATGTTGCACGGCTACGTTCCATTATGTTGCACGGCTACGTTCCATTATGTTGCATGGCTACGTTCCATTATGTTGCATGGCTACGTTCCATTATGTTGCATGGCTACGTTCCATTATGTTGCACGGCTACATTCCATTATGTTGCACGGCTATGTTCCATTATGTCGAGTCCTGTGCGTGAACTGGTTAGTGTTGCTGAGCACAGAGTAGGATGAATGGCTACTTTTGTGTCGGTGAGCACAGAGTAGGATGAGTGGCTATTTTTGTGTTGCTGAGCACAGAGTACGACGACTGACTATTTTTGTGTCGGTGAGCACAGAGTAGGATGAATGAATGGCTATCTTTGTATTGCTGAGCACAGAATACGATGACTGACTATTTTTGTGTCGGTGAGCACAGAGTAGGATGACTTGCTTTTCAGTTGATGACTGTCTGTTGATCTCTGTCTGTAGATCTCTGTCCATAGATATTGATAGCAGTTGGTGCCTGTCTGTAGATCTTGATAGCAGTAGGCCGGCAGCATGTTTATCCGACCACTTGTACAAGCTCCTTTGCAAACTCCTGAATGCTTTTGCCCCCCTCCTTTTTTGGTCCGCCCACATGCAAGTCTTCATCAGCCCTCAACATGTTCATCACCACTTTGAAATCATGGCATTCACTTAGTCCCGCATTTACCCCCCTTCTTTTTGGTCCGCCCACACGCAAATCTTCATCAGCCCTCGACACGTTCATCACCACTTGTGAATGAACATGTTGAAGCATGGAAGATCAATTCATGCTTCTGAAGTGGATGCAGATTGAAAACCTTTGCATCCACTTAGCTCCGCAAGTTTCCCTCCCTCCTTTACTTTATTCGCCCACATGCAGATTTTGATCAGCACGGCACTTGGCAGGTGTATCACCACTTTCTTCAAGTCCCTGGCACTCACTTAACCGCACATTCGTCCCCCATCCTTTACTTTATTTGCCCACGTGCAGATCTTGATCAGCACGGCACTCGGCATGTGTATCACCACTTTCAAGTCCCTGGCACTCGGCAGGTGTATCATGTATCACCACTTTCTTCAAGTCCCTGGCACTCACTCAACCGCACATTCGCCCCCCCTCCTTTTTGACTCGCCCACATGCAGATTTTCTGAAAGCAGGTCCTCAGCATGTCTGTCACCCTTTTCTTATTCCCCACAAGCCCTTGACCGTTCATTTGCACCCCTCCTTTTTTGGTCCGCCACATGCAGATCTTGATCAGCATGGCCCTTGGCATGTTCATGGCCAGCAGCATGTTCGACGCACCCCCTCAAACAGGAGCTTTTGTGGGGGGGCTACTGTCTATGAGCAGCACGTCCATCGTGGTCAAGTGCCTGGAAAGCTTGCGGTGCGTGTGCCTGGCTGTGTGCACGCATCCATGTCTGCACGCACATTTGCGTGGTTGCGTGCATGCATATATACACACACGCATAAGCATGTATACATGCATGTGTGTGCCTGGCTGTGTGTACACATCCATGTTTGAACGCTCACATGCTTTCAATGTGTGTGGCTGGCTGCGTGTACACACCCATGTCTGCACGCACGCATACACACACGCGCCTTCACACGTATACATGCACACACACACACACACAAGCACACACACACACAAACATACGTCTTCCTGTGGTGGGTCGCTATGGGATGCAGATCCACAGAATCCATGTTTGACCAGATCACTGTGGACGCACACACACACACACAAAATATGCACACAAATATTCGTCTTACTGTGGTGGGTTGCTGCAGGTCTGCAGGATCCATGTTTGGCCAGATCACTGTGGACACACACACACAAATATGCACACAAATATTCGTCTTACTGTGGTGGGTTGCTGCAGGTCTGCAGGATCCATGTTTGGCCAGATCACTGTGGACACACACACACACAAATATGCACACAAACATTCGTCTTACTGTGGTGGGTTGCTGCAGGTCTACAGGATCCATGTTTGGTCAGATCACCGTGGGCACACACACACCCACACACACACACACACAAATATGCACACAAACATTCGTCTTACTGTGGTGGGTTGCTGCAGGTCTACAGGATCCATGTTTGGCCAGATCACCGTGGGCACGCTCATCACGCAAGACGTGTTTGTGGGCATATTCTTTGCAGTTGGGCCCCTGTTTGCCAAGTCTAGCATACAGCAGTCAGGTGCGCCTTGCGTGTGGTGTCATACGTGTGAAGTCTAGTCTTGTCTAGTCTAAAGTCTAGCATACAGCAGTCAGGTGTGCCTTGCGTGTGGTGTCATGAGTGTGAAATCTAGTCTAGTCTAAAGTCTAGCATACAGCAGTCAGGTGCGCCTTGCGTGTGGTGTCATGAGTGTGAAGTCTAGTCTAGTCTAACGTCTAGCATACAGCAGTTCGGTGCGCCTTGCGTGTGGTGTCATGAGTGTGAAGTCTAGTCTAGTCTAAAGTCTAGCATACAGCAGTCAGGTGTGCCTTGCGTGTGGTGTTTTGGCAGGTGTGTGTATAGGGTTTTGGCAGTTGTACGTGTTCATGCTTGTGAACACATCCCTTTCTGCACACGCATGTGTGTATGTATCTGTGTGAGTGTGTGTGCGTGTGTATGAGTTTGTGCGTGGGTGCATACATGTGTGTGTGCATGTGTCAGTCATGCCTGCACCTGCATCGACCTTGTATGTATTTGTGTGAGCGTGTGTGTGTATGACTTTGTGCGTGGGCGCATACGTATGTGTGTATGCGTACGTGTCAGTCATGCCTGCACCTGCATCGACCTTGTATGTGTTTGTGTGAGCGTGTGTATGTATGAGTTTGTGCGTGGGCGCATACGTATGTGTGTGTGTGCGTATGTGTCAGTCATGCCTGCACCTGCATCGACCCTGTATGTATTTGTGTGAGCGTGTGTGTGTATGATTTTGTGCGTGGGCGCATACGTGTGTGTGTGTATATGTGTGTGTGTGTGTGTGTGTGTGTGTGTGTGTGTGTGTGTGTGTGTGCGCGCGTATGTGTCATGCCTGCACCTGCATTGACCCCTCACTTGTAACGCCATGACGCTAGCAAGGCTTGTAAGCAAAAGTTAACACGTTGTACAAGGCCTGGCATGCACACAAAAAGATGCCATGGCACACTCCCGCCATTTGAATGCATGCACGTGCTTGCCTCGCGTGCGCACCAACAGATGTCATCGCACACACACCTGCCTGTTAAATGCATGTGGTTGCTTGCCTGACCTCTCCTCCCCTCACATGCTCTCACACAAACACCATCGCCCCCCTCCTTTCTCCTGCTGCCTGCACTCGCAGATTCGAGCGACGCTGCAGAACAAAAGGTGAGAGGTCGCTGGAACCTCGTAGGCAAGGTTATTACTGGTTGTCCACGTGAATGGCCCACCCCCTTGCAAACTAATTACTGCCAATTAGTGCCAATAAGCCAAATTGTGCTCTATCTCCCCTATCCCTTCACCATATTGGGACTTGGAAGGCTATTGATTTCTCCAAACAATGTTGCAAACAACGAGCCGCAGGACCCCTGTATGTCTGGGGTCGAAATAATTCACCAAAATCCAACCAGGCCACCGATTGGCCCCATTTAAACTTTACCGTCTTGCGCTTTTTGTATTGCGAGGCCTATTTTTTGCGAGGTGCCCAAATAATTAAAATAACCAGGGATGGGTCATACGGACTTCAGAGACGTTCAATATACGGAAAAATACGTGTAAAATACGCAATACGCGTATAATACGATACTGTATTTTATGCAAATTTGGGGTGCCGGTTTTTAACCCAAAATGGACCCGATTCGACCCAAACTCACCCAAAACGTATCCAGTTATTTTCCAATATATAAAATGTAATTGGTTCAAATAAAAATGACATTGGAAGCTCGCTGGAAGGTCGTTCCTGGGCGGGAATTCGTCTGAAAAGGCAAAAAACGGCAAAATCGTCAAAAATCGGTTTAAATTGTAATTGTATAATACGGCCCGATTTGCCCAATATGGTAAAATACGTTAATTCCCATACGGCGTATTATATGAATACGGCTTCCCTTCCCTCTTCTGGGTGCCTGTGCTTTTGCTTCTTGTGCTGCTGCTGGAGGATGGCTGCCTGCTGCATGCAAGCACACCGTGTTCCAGGAGTTTGCACCTGAGACAGTAGCAGCAGCCTTCATGCTTCTCTCCTGGAGGAGCTGGAACCCACATGGAGGCTGTGCACGAGTCTGCCCAAAGTCCAAATGGGGCAGGTACTGCTGGTCAGCATCAGGTGCTTGCAAGCTGCTCAGGGCGATGTCAGCCTCAGAAGCTCTCAAGGCGGAACCACGTCTGCTTCTCAGGGTGCAACTCGGGCATAATGATGATGGATGTCCCTTAAAAAACTGGGGTCCTATGTGGAGCTCAGAATTGTCCCCGATGGAAAGTCGAACTTCAGGTCCGGAAAAACTTGGTTTTTTTCGGCCTGACAATTGTGAGGGCATCAATAATTGTTTATTTATTCGCAAAACAACCAAGCGCAATACGATATTATATTCTTTGTTTTGGTCCGCAACTCTGATGAGCAAACCGAGAGGAAACGCGGTATGAGCGGCCTGACAGAATTCGCTCCTCTCCTCTTCACCCTTTGGCAAGCACAGCGCTGTGTTAGGAATTTGCGATATTATTTCCCACTGCTGACAGCCTGTAAGGTTTCATTCCTTCCCTTCACACAAAGCCTAGAGATGGTAAGGGGGCCTGAGGGTCCGAGCAGAAGCACTGTGGGGTCACATGGAAACTACAACAGCACTTATTGAGCACGCAGCTTGCAGCGATATTAAAATTATATCAATAAAAACATTTTGGCAAATATAATGCCTAGAACGAGCCAGAATTATAGGGTTTAAATTTCAGGTGCAGGCGCGTTTTGTTTGGCAGGGAAATCACCAAATATACGGTCAAATACGGTATATACACGGTTCTGGCCAACCCTGCTCTTATTGCTACGCCTCTTGTGTCGCTACAAATTATCCCTATTATGCCTCTTATGATCAGGCTCTTTCTGTCACTGTGTATGTGTTTACATAAATGAACATATACCGTACTGATGCATAACGAATGCGAGATTTGGAAAGCCCACTAATACAGCCCCAATGCAAGCTTTATATTAATTAACACAACGCGAGCCTACGCAAGGGCCTTTTAGCCCTCTGAGCTGCATGTGCTTGCGCGTCTGCAGTCCTCCCTGCTGCTGATGCCTGTGGTCAGCCTAGGCCTACCAGGTGGCCTCTTCTTTCCTGCTGCTGCTGCTGCCTGTACTGCCCTGTCCCCTCATGCTCTGCATGCACGCCTTGCCTGCTTGCTGCTCTTCTGCCGCCTTCTGACTTGCTGTCTGGTTGCTAGGCTTGAAGAAGTCTGCAACCCTAAGCTGTATATTCCCCTTGGGTGCAGCTTGGGAGGCCCTCCCGTTCTGCCCCCGTTCATGCATTCAATAAAATGACGTATCCTCAAACATGCTTCAACGAATCCAAAAACAATTGCGCCCCCTGTACCACCCTCACACATTCATGACGTACCCTCAAACATGCTTCAACAAATCCAAATACTATTGCGCCCTCTGTACCACCCTCACACATTCATGACGTAGCCCATCACCTGCCCCTAAACACACTTTAAAATCCAACGACAAGAACCCCGCCCCCTGTAACACCCTCACACACTCACGGCGCACCCCATAATCTGCCCCTCAACACACTTCAAACAAACTCAGTTAACAAGAACTTTCGTCTGTACCACCCTCTCACACTCACGACATACCCCTGAACACTCCTCCAACAAAAAACTCACGACATACCCTGAACAATCATGACATACCCTGAACACTCCTCCAACAAAAAACTCACGACATACCCTGAACACTCACGACATACCCTGAACACTCCTCCAACAAAAAACTCACGACATACCCTGAACACTCACGACATACCCTGAACACTCCTCCAACAAAAAACTCACGACATACCCTGAACACTCACGACATACCCCTGAACACTCCTCCAACAAAAAACTCTGCCTCCTGTGCACGTGCAGGGAATCGCTGTACTGCTGGTGCTGAAGGTATTCATGAAGCTGGCAGTCATTGTGGTGCTGTGCTCCCTGTTCTCTACAATCATACTGCGGCCCTTGCTCCGCACGCTTAGGAGGTGCGTGTGTGTATGCATGTTGCAGTGTGTGTGCTTGTGTGCGTGTTGTGCGTGTGCATGTGTGTGCGTGTGGTTGTGCTGTGTGCATGTGTCTGTGTGTTAGTGAGTGTGTGCGTGTTTCTTGTAATTGTGTGTGTCCTGCATGCTCATGTGTGTGTATAAGAGCTTGTGGATTCTTTAGTTCACAGACTGCTGGAAACGTGCTGTGGTTCCAATCATTCTAACGACTTCATCCAATCATTTTAACGACCTTATCCAAGAATGCGATGCAATATTTATGTGTGTCATCTTTGCCTCCTCCTTTCTCTGACCTCTAACCAGAGACAGTTGAAAGTCATTTGATTTAACCTGAAATGTGAAAACCTTCTATTTGGCAAAGCTTGCAGATACACACACACACACACACACACACACACACACACACACACACACACACACACACACACACACACACACACACACGTACGCACTTCAACACCTTCCAGGGCCGCCAGCCCGGACTTAGTGCAGCTTTTGTTGGTGGGCTTCTGCTTTAGTATGGCATGGCTCTTGGATTGCTGGGGCCTTTCTTCAGAGCTAGGGGCCATTTTGGCAGGGGTGTGCATAAGCATAGCAGCTGCAGGTATGTGTGTGTATTTGTGGGTGTGTGAGAGAGGCAGTGTGTGCGTGCGCGTGTGTATTCTTTTCTGCTTGAAACTGCAAACGTTAAACATGCGTAACAGCACGCTCACAAGTACACAGGCACACACACATACACACACAAAGAGCACAGACGTGCTCTCAAACTACAGGGCACAGAGGTAGTGCAGGCAGTGCAGGCTCCTGCTGAGGTGCACACACACACACACACACATACACACACGCACACACACATACACATACACACACACACACTTGTTTACACAAGCACACACAAGCGCTAACAGAAGCTAGACACACATGTATACTTGTACACTCATGCATACACACACATAAACGCACTTACACACATACACACAAATACGCACACACACATACGCATACCCCCCACCCCACCCCACCCACACACCCACACAAACACCCACACACACATACATGCTTTTAACAGGGCACGGGGGCAGTGCAGGCGGCATTGGCTCCTCAGCTGAGGTGCACCATTTACATGACAGCATCAACAGCCTCACCAGCATCATGGCCACCCTGTTCCTGTCCTCTATCGGCCTGCTGCTAGCTCCAACGTAAGGAAACGCTTGCATGTGTGCGCGTGTTTTTTCTTGTTTGTGTGTGTGTGTGTTTGTGTGTGTGTGTGTGTGCCAAAGAGTGGTTATAACTGCTTGCGTAAACATTCAGGCATGTTTGCGTGTGCATACGTGCCACATCTCACATGGACGACGGCACATCTCACATTCAAAACAACATACTTAGGATATCGCAAGAGGCAGATGCCCGCCATAGAACATTTGGCTGCAGCAAGAATCTGCTGCTGCTCTTGCTGCTGCTGTTGCTGCTGCTGCTCTTCCTGCTGCTGCTGCAACGCTAACGCAATTTTGTATGTATTAACTGTCAGGAAGATCGCCAACATCCTCACGAGTTGTGAAAAGCTGAGGCTCGTGGCACAAAAAAGTCCAGGCTCTTTGTGTGCGACGTTTCTCGTGCTTGCACGCGCATCTACGCACACACAACACACACACAACACGCACAAGACACACAGACACACACACATGCACAAGATACAATGACACACACACATGCACACAACAACAACACACACATACTCTACACTACACTCAGGTTCTTGTGGCAGCATATACACGTCCTAGGTACTGGCATGCTTCTGCTGGTGGTCGTCAAGAGCACGCTCATCGCACTGGTCGTGCGTGCGTATGGGCCAAGCTGGAGGACTGCGTGGGCAGTGGGGGTGAGTGAGTGCAGTGTGGTGCGGTTGTGTGTGTGTGTAGCGTTGCTGTCATGTATTGGAGAAATGCGCTCACCGCCATAATCGTGCGTGCGTGCGTATGGGCCAAGCTGGAGGACTGCGTGGGCAGTGGGGGTGAGTGAGTGCAGTGTGGTGCGGTTGTGTGTGTGTGTGTGTGCGTGTGTGTGTGTGTGTGTGTGCGTGTGTGTGTGTGCAGCGTTGCTGTCATGTTGTGGAAAAACATGCCCATTGCCCTGGTTATGTGTCGGTATGGACAGCATGGGCAGTGGGGGTGAGTGAGCGCAGTGTGGTGTGCGTAGCGTTGCTACCGAGTTGTGGAGAAACACGCTCATCGCACTGGTCGTGCACGCGTGCGTATGGGACAAACTGGAGGACTGCACGGGCAGTGGGAGTGAGCTTTTTAAATGCTCAACCATTTTCGAAATAGAATGCTGGTAATTTGCTAGTAAGCAATTTCCAAGCAGTGGAAACAATGCAGGTTTCCGGGCAGTGCTTTGTCATGGCGTTCACTTAAGTCCCTTTGGATATGTACTCGGATGTTAGTAATAATGATGTATTCAGGTCAAGCCGCTTGTGCCTGAGCAATGCGACTGTGTTTTACGTGTTTGAAATTTGTTCTACAGGTACTAAATGCCACATGCATAGGGTTGGCTGGAACCATATATATATGAATGTATACGGTGTATACACGGTATTTTTGGCAGGGAAATATCCAAATGTACAGTCATATACGTTGTATACATACGATTCTGGCCAACCCTACACATGCATCTGTTTGTGCACACGTGTATTGCATGCATCTGTTTGCGCACACGTGTATTGCATGCATCTATTTGCGCACATGTGTATTTCAAACCGGCAACTGAGCTGAAACGAATTGACCGTTTCCATGGGACTCTTTGCGTTCTCTTTGTGCTTGCGTATCACATACAGTAACATGCTCTGAATTGCCTTCAAACCAGCCATTTGGTTGACAAAGGCTAGGGTTAGCTAAAACCATACACTTATATACAGTGTACTTACAGTAATTTCAGCAGGGAAAGTACCATGCGTACGGTCATACACAGTGTGGATGTACAATTCTGGCCAACCCTACAAACGGCAAATCCTATGTAGTTGTACATTCTCTCTGTGCTTGCATACCTTGTGCAGTGACCTGCTCTCACTCTTGTGTTGTCTGGTACCACTGCAGGTGAGCATGGGGCACGTGGGCGAGTTTGCCTTCATCCTGCTATCAATGGCGGCACAGCTCAAGATCGTGACCTCACAGGTGTGTGTGTGCGTGTTTGTGTGCGTGCGTGTGTGCGTGTGTGTGTGTGTGTGTAACAGAAGTGCCTGTGTCACGTTGTGTCACTTTTCGGTCATGAGTCACTCGACACACCAGCACATACGCGCACGCACGCACACACACACAAACACACACACATACACACACACACGCACACACACACACTCACACACACACAAACACACACACAGGAGGTTTGTTTAAAAAAATGCATCTGCACACTCTTGAGCTAGTGAGCTAGTGTTTGTATAGAATGTCAGAGTGCAGGTGTTTTGGGCCTGCAGCTCCACTTGCAAGACATGGCCAACCTTTAACTTGCGATTGAAGGGAAACAGAAGGAAGGAAAAGGGTGAGATGGGTGTGATTTCTTGAGAAATCACGCCCATCACGCCCAAGGCACTCCTGCAGTGCCTAGCACAGTGTCAAAGGCAAACACACACAACTCGGAGTGCCTGCAGGAAAAAGTAGAAGAAATTACGCCCATCTCACACCCAAGTCACTCCTGCAGTGCCTAGCACAGTGTCAAAGGCAAACACACACAACACGGAGTGCCTGCACGAATTAAAATTTATATATTCAAAATAAGGTCAAAATCGAAGGTTAACTCCAACAATAAGAAAGAGCAAACCCCATTATAAAAGAGTAGACTCCAACTGATTGCTTCCCATAAGACCACGTGTGTAATTCCTGCTAGCGCTGAAGGCTGGGCAAGCTGTTAATGCTCAAACCTTGACCTAGCCTCCTCACGGCTACGCCTGCTGCAGAGACTGACACGAAATTGGTGTGGCATGTCTGCGTGCTTGTGCAGCGCAAACCCCTGCCGATTGTGCAAATCCATGTGTATGTGTCCTTTCTCCTTTCCTTTCCTTTCCTTCCCTAAATCCTTTTTTATCCTTTCAAAAGGCACACACACACACACACACACACTCCACCAAAATTGTGGAGGCCCCCGCACACAACTACGCAACTGGAAAGGAGGTTGGCTAAACTTCCTTTTATTTGCTTTATTTAGCTCGCCATGCACTGACGCATGCTCAGGCCTGACCACAGCAGCACACACACACACACACGCAGCATGTGACCACGTACTTGCAGATATTTCTGCTGCTTTGGATTTGCTTTGCACGCCGCACGCATACACAGCATGTGACCACATATTTACAAATATATCTGCTGTCTTGGATTTCCTTTCCACACGGCATGTGACCACATACTTGCTGACATCTCTGCTGTTTTGGATTCGCTTTGCTTGCCGCATGCACACACGGCATGTGACCACTTATTTGCAGACATTTCATAAAACGCTGCACAACCCCCCAAGGCCTTTAGCCCTATTCAGCAAGAGGGGGGGGCGGGGGACCTCCAAAAACTTAATTCTCAGCAACCCCGAACAATCCCCGTAGGGTGAATATAAATGTATCCTACAGCTTACTGCAGTGACCTCGTGAAAAGCGATATTAATGTGGGTTGATGTAAAATTAGGTACAGTAATCACATGATGTAAATGGTATTGTGGGCCGGGCGAACTTGCAAAATTGCGGCCAAATGCAGTGCATATCTACACAGTCCTGGCCAGTCCTACACCCCCCCCTCAAAACACACATACACGTACTCCGTGTCGTCTCCCAAATCCCTGAATACACCCCCCCTTTCAACACACACATACACATTCTCGCGTCGTCTCCAAAATCCCTGAATAATACACCCCTATCCCCACCCATCCACCCTCCCCCATCCCGTACACGGCTGCAGGTGTATGCCTTGCTGCTAGGGGTAACTTCTCTGTCCCTGTTGACGGCCCCCTTGCTCATTTTTGCGAGCCATGCCCTCCTGCTCACCCCCTCGTCCCTGCAAGCCCACAGCCACTCGTCCCCACAGCACTCCCCTGCGCTCTCCCCAAAAGGCAAGCACGGACAGGCGCTCCCACACATCAAGCACACACGCATGCACGCACACACACACTCGCACATGCACACACGCGCGCACACACAAAACACACTTGCATCCTGTTGCTCCCCTCCCTAGGGAACAGCAAGTGGTTGCACGGAATGGAAGTGTGTCCTAGGGAATAGCAAGTGGTTGCATGGAGGTTGCACACACGCATGCACGCACACACACATGCACACGCACATGCACACACGCGCACACACACAAACACACTTGCATCCTGTTGCTCCCCTCCCTAGGGAACAGCAAGTGGTTGCACGGAGTGGAAGTGTGTCCTGGGGAATAGTAAATGGTTGCACGGAGGTTGCTCACATGCATGCACGCACACACGCGCACACACACACGCACACACACATACAAACACACTTGCATCCTGTTGCTCCCCTCCCTAGGGAACAGCAAGTGGTTGCACGGAGTGGAAGTGTGTCCTAGGGAATAGCAAGTGGTTGCACGGAGGTGGAATTCTCTAGAAGAGCACATTAAGTAGTAGCCTTTCCACAAGCCTTTCCGCCGTCATTAGTTCGGCCAAAGCAATAGGCAAACAGAGGGTTGTTGCAGCATATTACACAAAAAAGAGCAGCAGTTTTTTCGCTGCAACGCGCATCTTTGTACTAACTTCCACGCTCAGACACAGGAATGTGCGAAACCTAAAAGCATGTGCAGGTAAGCTTATGTGTCCAACACATAGATGATTCAGGAAGCTACAAAGGGTGCAGGAAAGGAACCAAACAGCACGGAGTGCTTGTCTTCCTGCTCCCAACTTGTTATAATACCACACATCACACGTGTGACACGCAAAATACATACACGCACATACACACACATCACACGTGTGACACACATCACGCGTGTGACACACACAATACATACTTAGAATTGACATGTGATAAATCACAATCTCTCCTGCCCCGTAGGTCTACGAGCTGCTGACAGGGATCATTGCACTGTCGCTACTGAGCACGCCAATGGTGAGTGTCGTTGAGGGAGGTACATGTGTGTGTGTGTGTGTGTGTGTTTGTGTGTGTGTGTGTGTGATGAAAGGCATGCAAGCATCAATGCTCAGTCTGAACAACGGTGGTGGTGGCCTGAGCAATGGTGAGTGTCGTTGGGGGAGAAATGTGAGCAATGGGTGGCATGCAAGCATCATTGCTTAGTCTGAACAACGGTGGTGGTGGTATGAGCTATGGTGAGTGGCGTTAAGGGAGATACATGTGTGTGCAATGAAAGGCATGCAAGCATCAATGCTCAGTCTGAACAACAGTGGTGGTGGCCTGAGAAATGGTGAGTGTCGTTGGGGGAGAAATGTGAGCAATGGGTGGCATGCAAGCATCATTGCTCAGTCTGAACAACGGTGGTGGTGGTCTGAGCAATGGTGAGTGTCATTGAGGGAGATACATGTGTGAGCAATGGGTGGCATGCAAGCATCAATGCTCTGTCTGAACAACGGTGGTGGTGGCCTGAGCAATGGTAAGTGTGTATGGTAAGTAACACGTAAGGTTCGTATGATTATGTATTATTTAAATGTTGCAGTTATCTGACGAAACAACAGATGGCGTTGAGGAGCTGCAGAAACATCCTGAGAAGCTCCTCAGGGTGGTCCTGAGTGTCATTGAGGGAGATATGTGTGTAATGGCACATGGCATGCAAGCATCAATGCTCTGTCTGAACAGCAGTCAGAGAGGGAGATAATGTGTGCGATGTCGTGCAAGCAAAGGTAATCAGTCTGCAGCAAGCAAGCAATGGTACTCAGTCTGGAGGCAGTCAATGCATGCCGGCAGAAGCACCTGTGCGTACTTGAAAGCACCTCACCAATTGTGTGTGCACGCGCTCGTGTGAACGCATGGCGCTTGTCTGTGCAGATGTCAAATAAGCAAATAATGTTTCGTTGCTGAGAATCTCTGAGTGTGAAACCTGTTCGCTAGAGATCAGCAATGCGAGGGTTGGTGTATGGCATGACAGCGGATGATGTAACAAACAGCACACTGCTTTTGTGCATCTTTAAGCTGCCACGGTGCTCGTGATGTGCTCATGACCAATTATGAAGCCACGTGCAACGAGGTTACTCACGCACTTGAACACACGCACACACGCACACACACACGCACTTTAACATCTGCATACACGCACCCACACTCATAAGCCCACGCACATACTCGTACACACATACACGCAACAACATACACACATGCGCACACGCACACACATTGTGCAGGTCATATTCTTCTCCAACCGGGCGCTCCGACCTCAAAACTCTGTGGTCCAGAGCAAGCATAGCGACCACCACCACAAGCTCGAAGACTCGGAGAACCTCTACAACCTACAGCGCCTTTCTCCTTGAACCTGCGAGCCCCACTTCTGAGCTCCCCCTTTTTCCACTTGGTCGACAAGTGATGCCACAGCTTCACGCTGCTGTTGCTTACGATGTTCCTACTGGGAACATGCAGACATTGCCAACTTGTTGCGCGTCCATCGGAATGTGTTCCTTGTGAGAGAGGGGGGGGGGGGCAGGCCTGCTGCTTGCTTTCTGCATCACGGTAAATGCCAGACTTAGCCAATGTGAATAGGCTTGTGTAAATTTAGCAGACTGTGCCGGTGTCTGCGCACATTGCCAATGTGCGTGTGAGATCAGCAGGCTGTGCAGGTCTTTTCTGTGTACGTTGTGCTTGGCTGTGGGCAGGATTGGATTCCTTGCCATTTCCAGGAGGCTGCATTGTTGCTGATTGTCAGATGGCTCCCCTTGTCAGACGACCAGGTAATCATTTGTCAAATGGTTGCCTTATAAGGGTGTAAGGTTGCTCAGATGATTTTAGGGTTCTTTTTGCCACGAGTCAGGTGGCTGCCTGGCATTGCAAACTGAAGCATGTTGTACCATCAGCGTGGGTTGTCGCGGAGGCTTGTTGTGGGTATTGTGTGGAGTGTCTTGCAAACGTCCGGGTGCACAGGCATCATTAACAGGGAAGAACTTGGCAGCTTGGCTTTTCAAGCATGTTTGTGCACAGACCATCCTGTGTCGGAAAGTGGGTCAGACATAAATACAAGGTCATGACGAATGAGAAATGAGTATGATAGGCTCTCTGTGGGGATGAATCCTACTGTGCTTAGCTGTTGCAGTATTAATCGTTAGCTGTCAAAGCAATGAACTGAATGTTTCAACGAACAGATCGTAGTGAAAAAAGCGGGGCTGCTGGCTGGTTTGGCTCACAATACCATGGCTCTACCTATAATTGAACTGCTAAACAAGCATCATGTCTTCAGGGGACATGCTGATGGCTGAGGACCTGTGTCCCATTGTGTGTACATTTGATATGAACAAGAAGTTTTTGCAGTGTTCTTTTGTGTGGCTGGTTTTTTGTCCTTTCCTGCTGTTTTGTCCTTTTGCCAATCAACCAAAGGTACTACAGGGTCTGGAAAAAGTTCATGGTTTTTGTTTGAACTGGGCTCAGCCAGCAACAACATAAGCATAGAATGTGAAGCAGGAAGGGAAATTGGCCTGGCCTTAGACAGTACAAGTTATAGTCGAGAGTTCGATCGAATCTCTTGGCCACGTTGGCTGGCGCAGGATAGGGTCAACATTTCACAAAACAGCAACTAGAGGTGGAAAAAATAAAAAAAATAATGTACAAGAGTGTTCTCCGGGAAAATACGGGAAAAAGAATGTCATAGAGCAACCAACACTGGGAGGATATCTTGGCCAGAATTCACACCGACATATTCAGTTTGCAAGACTTACCTACGCTGGCATTCAGTAGCTACTGAGGGCTCTATTTATACATACATTTATACAACATCGATTTGGCCCAGATAGTACACTTTAAGAAGCATGGAGTACACACAGAGCTTCCACCCAGCCTTTCCTAGCCCATGAACCACAAGTGCATGCACACTTGGTGCAATCCTTCCATCAGACTCTGCTCCCCACGGACAATGACATTCGATACGCAATACAGACCTTCCACCAAGCACAGCTCGCTCCCCATGTAGGCTCGCTCCCCACGCAGGTTTGCTTAGCCATAAACAGGGCTGCTTGAGCACAACCCCTCCACCAAGCACTGCTCGCTCCCCAAGTAAGATTACTCAGTCATGATCAGGGCTGCTCAGAACAACCCCTGTTATAGCCGCCTTCATTGTAAGTCTGCTCAGCCACGATCAGTGCCACTTAATACAACCCCTCCACCAAGCACTGCTTGCTCCCACGCAGGTTTGCTCAGCCATGTCCAGGGCTGCTCAGTACAGCCCCTCCACCAAGCACTGCTCGCCGACTGAATAAATCTGCTCAGCAACAATGGGCTCCAATGGTACGGAACTGGGGCTCGCAGAATTGGAAGCTGCTTGCATGCCACCGTACAGCTCCTCCACCCTACACAAAAAGAAAATGAATATTAGATCAATCAGTAACACACCCCTGATCCCAGGACTACAGAAGGCACCCATGCCTCCAACCATACAACGACTTATACCTAGCTATAAACTCATCTGCTTCCATGACTCTTCAGCCAAGAGATTCCCCTGTTAACATTCCGTGCATGCAATACATTAGACATACACAGATGTTGTGGTTCCAGCCCAGCCTGTAGCTGTATGCAGCGATACATCTTGGAATAAACATTTCGTAACCAAGGTACGACCTCACTCATTCAGGCCCCCCCTTAACTTTTTGCAGAGGAGGAGTATACAGTACCCGATACCAAAACAGCAGCTTTCCCTCGTTTATTGAGGAAGCAGTTTTTGCTACCTGCGATTCTTTTTTTCATTCCGTTTCAAGCAGTAAGTTCCCAGAGAAGGGAACTGCAACCCTTCTGATTTATATCAATTATATTTTGTTGTTCTTTAGGAATGGGGGGAGTGGCCTGCGTAGTTCTTTATTTTTTTTTTATTCTGAGAAGGGGCACTGAGGCCCAAAACAGGGTTTGTTCCTAAAACATTCCTTAGATGCGTACACCGTGACTGGCTCTTGTCAATTTCAGTACTGACATATACTACAGCGTACAGCGTACACTGTTTTTTTTGCGTACACGTACAATGTATTTTCGTAGGGTTGGCCAGAACCGTATATCTGCACCGTATATGACCGTATGTATGGTGATTTCCCTGCTAAAAATACCATATGTACACCGTATATACCTATAAATGTATGGTTCTGGGCAACCTTACACTTTTTCTTCTTTTTGTTCTTGACATTTCCCACAGCAGCAGAGCAGAAGAAAGTGCCCAGTGCTGCGGCATAAACCCTGCTTTTTCTACCATCGCCCACTGCACCAGATTTATAACCTTGGAGCCTTTTTATTAAACAAATTTCAGTGCAAAAGGCATGGGGTGAGATGACCAAGTGTTGGGTGAGATACAAAGACTGAATGCATGCTAAGTCTAGGGTTGGCCAGAACTATACGTATACCGTATACGGTGTATGTACGGTGTAGTTGGCAGGAAAATCACCAAATATACGGTCATGTACGTCCTGATATGCACGGTCATGTACTCCCCAATATATACGGAACTGAACAACCCTAGCCACGTCCCATGGAAAGCAATTGACCAGGGCATTGGTGCCCTAGTGTGCATTTAATCTAGGTAACCTCTATGCAGGGCGAGCTAGCTAAATGGAAGCACACATCCTGGCAGCTTATATACACATTTATACCTGCATTTATACAAATATATGATATATGTATTATATAATATGTACGCCAGTCCCTACATACTTTACAATATGATACATTTATGTCATTATATGCGCGTGCAATGCATAAAAAGGAACATTGCAGGACTTTTGGCCGAGGTGTCCCCCCCCCTTCTGGAAGTTCCATACTCTGGAAGTTCTATACACACTTGTTATAAGTCATTCATTAATAATTGTAATCAGATCAAAAACTTTGCAACTCCTGTTCGCAACTCCCGCTTATTTACGTTTCTTGTCTGCCCTAAGATTGCATTCAGTGATAACTGTCATTGATCGAGCCTCTCCAAAACATGGCCACACTCACCACTGTGGGCTTGAGTTACCTCTCAATGATGATTGTCATAGAACCTCTCCAAAACATGGCCACACTCACCACTGTGGGCTTGAATCACCCCTTTTGTCGTTCAGAATCTTCAAGATGCGCGCGGCAGTTTCCTCAACACCCCTGAATTGCAAAAGCGCAACAGGTACTGTGGTATTTAGGCACGGTAAAAAACAAGGCACGTAGCAAGCTGACCTTGTTACTCAAATCATATAAAAGAGGCATGTGCTGACAAGCAAGCAACGCTTTTGGACAGATACCGTGACAAAATCTGCCATTTACTTGATGCTGAGATGGTTTTGCAGGCTTGCACACAGGCATGCGTGCACACGCACACATACACACACACACGCGCACGCATACAAACAAACACATGAGCATACAAACACAAAATGCGTCTGAGCGGGATTTAAATAAATTCTAACATACATTTAAAAAATACGGCGTGTTGTCACTGAGCGTGATTCTGGAAAGAAGATGAAAAGGAAAAAACGCCAATTTTCTGGAATTATAATTTCGCCTCAACCATGCACTTGCACGGTGTTGCAAACGAATCAGCGTGGTTCATGAACCACAAAACGTGGAACCACGCTGTTAAAACGCGTTGTTGAAGTGACTCAGTCGCTTACCTGAACGTCACATCAAGGACCGGCCACTCAGGGTTGGCTGCATAGAGCTCCCGTGCATACTTAAGCTCCTGCTGAATCTCCTGCAGTGCCAGCATACGTGTGAGATGAAAAACCAGGTACGTGTGAGATGAGATCAAGGAGTTGATTTCATCTGCTGCGCACTCAAGAACAGGAGGGACAGAGGAAGAAGTGTGTGTGCTTTGGCATGAGGATTTTGAAAGAGCTTGTGTGCACACTCAAGTGTGTGTGTGTGTGTGTGTGTGTGTGTGTGTGTGTGTGTGCGCGCGCACTCAAGAACAGAAGGGACAGAAGAAGAAGTGAGTGTGTGTGTGAGTGTATGTGTGTGCTTTGGCATGACGCTGCAGAGTACAGGTCTCTGATGTATACATAAAAGGCATGCACCCACTATTACAAGGACCCACACACCTGCCAATTATGCACACACAAACACAAACACAAACACAAACACACACAAGCACACATACACACACACAAACAAACACACACCTACCTACCCACACCCCCATACCCGTGAGACACAACTACACATACACCCCCACAACACACCTGCATGCCTGCGTAGTTGAGGGGGACCGAGAAGTCCTTAGCACCCATCATGCCAATCCTATTCCTCCTTATGGACAGCAGCACGTTGGGGTCGATGGTGAGGCCCACGATGCGTGCTTGGTCAATTTCTTTGAGCTCCTTGGGCAGGGGAATGCCAGGCACGAGGGGGAGGTTGGCCACCTGCGGAAATGTCGCCTCATTAATGTCAGCTTTCGCGATGCTTGCTTGCTTACTTACTCATTCTGTGAGAGGACTTACCAGCCGATTCACTTATCGACTTGTTTTTTTGTGTGGTGAACATATCCAGCAACAAGTCACAGGCAGAGGTTATAGATGAAGTCGGTGTGGGTAACAAGCGTGTGTGTTACATTAGGTCGCTTGGTCACTTTTCACACACACACACACACACACACACGCACACGCACACACACATACACACACATACACACAGATGCGTAAGCACAAGCACACAGATTGACTATGCAAGCCAATCACTATATGAGGAACACTATAGGTTGCTTGGTCACTATTTGGAACCTCACGCGTAAGCACAAGCACACAGTGCGGCTATGCAAGTAAATTTTTTTTAACATGACATGTGGATACGGATGGTGACACACAGACACACACTTAAGCACAAGCAGAAACACCCAGTTTAATTGTGCAGGCCAATCATTGCCTTTTTAAAGCGACCTGTGTGTGTACGGATGGCGCAACACACACCTCGATCCCCTTTTTCCACTTGATCTTGCCAAACAGACAAAACAACGCGGTTCACCAATGGCCTCTTTGATGCTAAACGCATCCTGTTGGGTTTGCACGTCAGACCGCGTGCATGCGATTTTTCACTTAACAGAAGAGGTGAATAAAATAGAAGCACGCCCTTACTGGGCGAGCGATGGCCCTGGTTTCATGATACCAGCTACGACTAGGATCACACACAGGTCACACATGCACACATTCACACACAGGTCACACATTCACACATGCACACACGATGCAAATACACACGGATAATAACATACACCAACGTCACAGTTTGTGTACCTTGTAGCCTCGCTGCCCCAAATAAATGCACACACGATGCAAATACACACGGATAATAACATACACCAACGTCACAGTTTTGTGTACCTTGTAGCCTCGCTGCCCCAAATAAATGCACACACGATGCAAATACACACGGATAATAACATACACCAATGTCACAGTTTGTGTACCTCGTAGCCTCGCTGCCCTAAGTAAATGCACACACGATGCAAATACACACGGATAATAACATACACCAACGTCACAGTTTGTGTACCTTGTAGCCTCGCTGCCCTAAGTAAATGCACAGCGGTGTCTTGCCGCTGCGGCTGATGCCCACGATCATCAGATCTGCAAGGGCGTGTAAGAAGAGTGAAAGAGTAGCAGTAGATTAACATTGTTGATGGGTTAATGAGCACCCGTGATGGTAATGAGCATTTGTGATTGCAACAGCACTTTTTATGAAGAGCATTTGTGATGATGAGCATTTGTGATGATCAGCATTTGTGATGATCAGCATTTGTGATGATCAGCATTTGTGATGCCCAGCATTCATTATGATGAGCTTTCATGGTTGCAACAGCATTTACGTGAATCCAAAGACATCATGAATACATCAGCAATAAAGTAACAGTGTTATTTTAGGATGCATCCCCAACGTACCTGCATTCTTCCATTCCTTTGGATGGCTGCCGTCATCCATTTTGCGCGTGTACCTGAGCATATGTGTGTATTTTGTATGTGTGAGTGTACCTGGGTGTGGATGCTTGTGTTTGAATTTATGTGTGTATGTGTGCGTGTGTGTGTAAGTATATGTGTGGGTGTGTGGGTGTGTGCAATGCAGAAAGCTTGCACCTGCCATGCTCTACTCTCCAATTGGTTTTGTGTCTATTTGTAGGGTTGGCCAGAACCATACATACACGGTGTATACACGGTATATTTGTCAGGGAATTCACTGAATGTACGGCCAAATACGGTGCATACATACGGCTCTGGCCAACCCTGTCTATTTGAAGTGATCTAGATCATTCGTCCTTGCATGCCGGTGATGCCTGATTCACCCAAAGGACATAGAAGTACGAAGACAAGGGATGTCTGTTTGATTTGTTGAGCACTTGAGAAAACCCCTGTTCAACTGACAAGAAGGGCGGAGGGGGGTGTTGGCGCGCATTGTCGTGGAAAGTGAATGATTTGTGTGTGGAGCGCATAGGAATAGCCAGTATCATATAATGCAGCGTACAGTTCTGCACATGGAGGTTTACCTTTTAAAATGAATGCAAGCGTGTAAATGGTCCTGACCAGCACTAGCAGTGCGCGTAGTATTGCACGTTATGGCTCATAAGTTGTGAGTATGGAGGACAGCCAGCAGCATCTTACTCGACAGCCTCGATCATTTTGAAGTAGTCACCACTCAATTGGCGAGAGGGGCGAAGGGGGGCGTTGGCGTGCTGGATCATGGGGATGCCTGAGCGTGAGGACTCCAAGTGCTCTTCCATGTGATCCTACGTGCGCGGTTTGTATGACGTGTGCGCACGTGCATGTACATGTCCATGTGATCAGGGGGATGCCTGAGCGTGAGGACTCCAAGTGCTCTTTCATGTGCGTGGTTGTGGATGTGCGCATGTGCATGTGCATGGCCATGTCCATGTGATCCTACGTGCGTGGTTGTGGATGTGCGCATGTGCATGTGCATGTCCATGTGATCCTACGTGCGTGGTTGTGTGCATGTACATGTGCATGTGCATGTGTCCTGCGTGTGCTTGCCATACACAAAGAGAGGCAGTGCGTGATTTTCTACTACAGGTTTCTTTGTATCCTGAAAGCACCTTCAAAATAGAAATGTGCACCCACAGCTTACACACACACACGCAAACACTATGGTTCACACACACATACACACGCTCACCAGTAAATTGCTCCACAAGTCCACATTGCGCACACCATACAACTTGCAGGCCGTCTGGACTGCCTTCAAAACCTTGGGAGCTACCTGCAGTGTGTGTATGTGCGTGCGTGCATGCGTGTATGTGCATGCGTGCATGCGTGTATGTGCGTGCGTGCATGCGTGTATGTGCGTGCGTGCTGCTCCTTTTTTTGTATTCTTAGGCATGTATCTCTGCCAATATGTAAGTACATGTGTGTGTGCGTGTGTTTGTGTGCGTATATGTGTGTGCGTGTGTGTATGTGTGTGCGTGTGCGTGTGTATGTGAGTGTGTGCATCGACATTTGGACATCCGCAGGCTGCTTTTGCTACTTCATCTCACAGCTGCGCTCACCTGCGTGCTGTTTCTGCTACCTAATAGGCAAGCCTGCTTTCCAAATACTTCTGAGTCCCTTTTTCTAAGCCTAAGTCTCATTGCCATTCATCATACTTACACGTAAGCACAGGTTTTATACATGTTCTGTGAAAGCCAACGTTTACGTGCACACACACATATACCATATACACACAAGCACACACACACAACACACACACACAACACACATGCCTGCACACAAGCCCACACACACCCAATCCCGGCCACGATAACCGCACCAAGGTATACACCAACAGAGCGTCCTGCTTGGCTGCCTGCTCCACCATTTGAAATAACGCACCAAGGTGTACACCAACAGAGCGTCCTGCTTGGCTGCCTGCTCCACCATTTGAAATGCCTTGTGCTCATCCTCCAAAAACCGCGTCACTACGATGCTTGCAGGCGCACTGGTGTCAAAGCACGCCTCAAACTGGCTGAGAGCTGTGCGTATGAAACAGACATCATCATGCATAGTTATGGGGTTTATGCTTGCAGGCGCACTGGTGTCAAAGCACGCCTCAAACTGGCTGAGCGCTGCGCGTATGAAACAGACACCATCATGCGTAATTAACCCGGGGTTAACAGCCACACCACGGGGTGACAGCCACACCACACCACAGCCATTATTACACCACACCACAGCCACACCACGGGGTTAACAGCCACCATCATGCGTAATTATGGGGTTTGCCCAAACCATGCATACATACGTATGTATGGTGTATACCCGGTATTGTTGGTAGGGGGTTTACCAATGGGTACTTACCATGCATATGTTCATATACGGTGAAACTATACGTTTCTGGACAACCCTAGTAATTATTACGTGGGTGGTTGCTGGGGAGGGTGCTAGAGACAAAGGAAAAGCCTTTGCTGGGAAGGAGCCGGAGAAGAGGGGCAAAGCCTACAAGCAAAGCGACGTGGAGAAGCCAAGCCGTGTGTGTCTGCGACTCTGATACATCAGTGCGATGGTGTTGGAACAGTTACAAGCTGTGTGCATCTGTGACTACGAATTACCGTACCTTACCGTATTCACCCTGGAACTCAGAATTCACAAATATAAAAAGTAACCCCGGGTAACCCTGAACCCTTTCAATAATTATTTTAGCCATTCCCGCACCAATCCCGGTGGACATTTAGCCCAGCCAGTGTGTGTGCATTTGTGCGTATATATGCGTGCATCCGTTGTGCGCGTGCATCTTGCATGTGTATTGATGCTCTCCTCACTGCTGCTGCTGCAGCTGTTGCTCCTGCCGCTGTGTGCTTTGCTTGTGCTTGCACGTGCGGATGGTGCAGCTTGGGCATGGGCCTGGGTGCGTGACCTCTCTGCATGAGCTACCCCACCTGCGCATTTGTCAACTGCTGAGATGCCTTGTGTTCGTATGTGCAACCACTGCAGCTTGCTCATCCTCAACCTCCACACCAGCAACCCAAACCCCAATCTTCAATGGCTTGGTCGGCATTCGCTTAGCCGGTTTGATGCTTACTTTCTGCTGGTACACCCCTTGGGGCGCAACAGGTGCTGCTGACGGGGCTGGGGCTGGGGTTGG